>Ga0123353_10000100_pt1 | contig 99065 bp, 82 predicted proteins | sample TergutLab28metaG_3_FD_92763 | JGI IMG/M metagenome (GOLD analysis project Ga0123353, IMG submission 92763) | Labiotermes labralis P3 segment gut microbial communities from Petit-Saut dam, French Guiana - Lab288 P3 | ecosystem: Host-associated > Arthropoda: Insects > Digestive system > Gut ...
AGTTTTCCCATCACCCAGAGTGAGTAAGATCCCTTGTAGACCACAAGGTTGATAGGTGAGAGGTGTAAGCACGGTAACGTGTTAAGCTGACTCATACTAATTGATCGAGGGCTTGTCCTCACCCCCTTCCTCCCCCCGTGTTCAGTTCTTAGGGTGTGGTATATTGTTTTTCCTCAATAGCTCAGCGGCAGAGCAACCGGCTGTTAACCGGTGGGTCGTAGGTTCAAATCCTACTTGGGGAGCTAAGAAACATCAAAATATATTATCAGAGTGGACAAAACCTTGTAAATAAAAGGTTTGTCCATTTTTGTGCTATTATGGAACAACCCTCATATATTACTAATGAGGTGATAAGAGTGCTTACTCAAATATAGATAATGCTATCTCTTGAAGCCGGACAAAAAGGTTGGTGGTAGTAACGTAATGCCAAATACGTAATGATAAATCAATCATAAAATCCTTCTTCGAAACGACCTTCGTTTTTCGTTTAAAACGTCCTTAATGATGACGAGTGTTACTGTTATCGTGTTTAATGTCAACTGTATGCTTTTTGCCGATTTTATGCCGTTCGCGTGGCAATACATCCGCAGAGGCGTCCCAGTTGTGTAGAAGGTACAGTTTTCAGGATGCTTTACTTTGTCGTAAAGTCGTTGGAATGTTGTAGAATCACGACCGCCGAGCACCCAGGCCACGGTTCTCTCTGTACTACGGTCAATGGCTTTGATAACCCAAAGTTTTTTTGAAATTAAAAAATGCCACATTTCGTCAAATTCTATCTCTTTGATTTCGCCTGATACTTCGGGTTCGGGTAAGCTTTCGCCAAACGCTCGAATCCAACGATATACTAGTGTGTGGTCAATTTTCAAGATGCGCCCCAGCATACGGTATGAGCCTTTTGCCATAACATAAAGCAATATACACAATGCTTTCTTTGCCGCTACTTTATCATTAGTTCGATTATCACCAAGACGGAAATTGCAACCACAATATTTACACTTAAAGCGTTGTTTATTTGATACAATACCATTCTTTTTGGTTCGTTCCGAGTTACACTTTTTACATGTAGGCATAATAGCCCTCGCTTTCATTCGTAGGTTTTTATACCATTAATCTATATAATAGTCAACACTCTCCTTTTTTGTCAAATGGCAATCATGTGGGTTTGTGGGGGGGGGGCGGTGTGTGCCTATGCAGTAATATTAATTATGCAGGTGAATGTAGGTGACGATGTGGTTGGTTGGAGGCGTTTTAACAGGTGAATACAGAAACGGACAGCGTAAGGTATGGCGTTGCGGCCATATGTGAAGCGCAATATTTAAAAAGGATACAGGTCACGAATTTGGACGGCAGGCTATGCTGGGAGCGGGTTTGCGGCGGTATACACATAAGGCAGTTTTATCTTCGCGGGGTGTACCGTATAGGGTGCGCTCTTTTTCGTTGGCATTGAATATAACGTCCTTAACGGATTGCTTTTCTGTGCTGTGCAGCATCTAATAATTCATTAGAAGGACAATAGTAATGGCTGATATTTTAATGATAAATGTACCCTTTGCGGGGCATACAAACCCGACGCTGCCTTTGGCGGCGGCTTTGGTATGCAACGGGCATAACGTGTCTTATATAAATTCGGAGGAGTTTCACGGAAAGATTGAAAGTACGGGTGCGAGTTTTATTCCGTATGAGAACTATCCGACGTCTCCAACCGAGCAACAAAAGAAAACTATGTGTTTTCGAGCGGCGTATGATACTGCGATAAATCTAAATCAAAAATTTGACTTGTTAATATATGAAATGTTTTTCTTCCCGGGCATAAGGATTGCGGAAAAGCTAGGGATTCCGAGTGTTCGTCAATTTTCGCAACCGGCGTGGAACGAGAATACACTTACAAACGCTGCATTGTTTTTCAAAATTTCTTGTGTTTTAATTAATCATCAAGTAATGGGAAAGAAAAACGCTGATTACATGGGGTTGAAGAACAAGACTCTTGCAAAGGCAATAATTAACGATAGACCGGCACTTAACGTGATATATGTTCCTCAGATATTTCAAACGGAACGAAATACATACGGAGATGATTATATTTTTACGGTTCCTTTGAACGAGGTATCTTTTATTCCGCAATCGCAGTCAATCCCGTATGAAATTATGAATTCACCTATTATTTATATTTCGTTGGGAAGCATTATAAGCAACAGAGGGTTTTGCAAGGAATGCATACGTGCTTTTGGCGGTAAAGATATGTCGATTATATTAAATACGGGGAAGGTTCGACCTGAAACACTCGGTAAGATACCGGGGAACATCTACGCTTACTCTTATGTGCCGCAAATGGAGGTATTGAGTCGCGCTGATGTTTTTCTTACGCATTGCGGAATGAATAGCGTTAATGAGGCGATGTTTTATGGAGTTCCGATGGTGGCAATGCCGTTTATCAACGACCAAGTATCTAACGCAAAGAAAATCGTAGAACTTGGTATTGGAAAAAGGGTGCGCTCATTTCCCGGCAGCGGAAAGCAGCTTTACAGAACAGTTAAGGCTGTGTATGAAGATGTAAATATGCGTAATAAATGTACGGCAATTCAAGAATCTCTTAAAAGGGAAACTTCGCTAAACGAAGTAATCAAAAGAATAGAGAACTTGTTGTGAAAAGGACGCTATATGCGTTCGGCTCGACTCTGCAGATACAGGCACCTTTTATATCTACAGCAGCGTTTTTAAGGTTGGATATGTGTTTTGGAAGGGAGTAAAAAGCTTCGCTGGCGAAGGTTTGGGGGGTAGCAGAGATACGGACTTTTCGCGGCGCGTAGGCGCACGGAACACGGCATGAATTGAGATATTTCTTAATTTATAAAGTATATTTATATTGACCATTCGTAAGCTCTTTGCATAAACCCATATTTTGCAATTTTTGCAATATATCATGCACATCATTCGGCGTACTCAGACATTTATATTCCTTTCGGAATTTACATTCAATATCATTATTTACACATTCCTTTTTATTTCTTTCCAGCATGGTTTTATTCCCTATTTTTTCTTTATTACGCATTAGTTCCTTTAATATACATAACTCCCCGTTTTCAGAGGATACTTTTGTTATGATTTGTGTATTAAACCCAGCGATATCCATGGCTTTTGACGCAAACCCCCGCGCAAAAGAACTATCCAATATTTTAGCGATAATTTGCAAAGTCACAATCTTTATATTGATATGGTAAAGACCGTTAGCGACCAGCAAGCCTTTACTTTCTTCATTACCTGAACCGATTTCGGAAATTCGCTCATCCTCCGCTAATAAATCACGGTTGTTTAGTATGTAATGGAATATTTCAACCGCGTCCAGTTGTTGAATCCCCAACGTATCCGATATATCTTTCAGAATCCTTGGCGCGTAATCAGTTTTTACATATTTATCCATGACTATCCTCTCCTGCGGTGATTATCGAGCGCGATGCCGACGCATTTGCTGTATACAAACCACGCGCCCGCCTGGGTTGCGATAAATTCACTCACACTCATATTAACCGACTGCGCCAATAACCGCAATACGATTTCTTCCCTTATTGAAACGGGGGGATGCGTTTTTGATAATAAAATCCCTCCTTTACCCACGTAAGCCTCTTGTGTTCTAAGTAAAGCATAATACAAGCCTATGGCAATATAAACATCCCTTCTCCATGCCGCCGAATGCTTGTGCCGGTTAGTCAACGAAGCCAGCGACATTGTATCGGCGGCTATTTCCTCAACCCAACATGCAATTACCTCTTCCGTTAAAAACCCTTTCATATCGTTTCTAATCGGCATTTCTTCTGATTGGATATAATTAAGCAACGCGTTTTTAGCCAACCTGAAGTAAAACATTCTTGTTTTTTCGTTAAACCTCGATAAATGCCAATGGGCCATTTCGTGATGGAATATTAATCTTATAGCGGTAAACACAATAGAAGAATGCTCCGTATCGTTGACTATTGATAAATCCCATGTCATCGTAAGCTTATTTTCTTCTTTCAGTTGAATGGAGTATTGTTTCCATTTTTCAAACATTTTGTCAATTTCCGCGGCGCTTTGCTCTGTCACGTGTTTTTGAGTGAATAAATCCAGCACCGCATCAAGCTGCATTGAGTTATTATTTACCAAAATATCTATTAAACCCTCGAATACGCTTAACGACGTAAATATGGAGAGTATAAACAGGCTTATTTTTACCGTTTTACTGGAGAAATCAAACTGCGCTTCAACCTTTGGCTCAAACCCTATCATAAACATAATCTTATCCAAATGATTTTCTATCGGCAAGTACCTTGGGTCATATTTTTCGGGTTTATATTCCCCCAACTCGACAAAAATCTTTGCAAATATATCCAAAAGCAATTGGGCAGGTTTATTAAAATCATTAGTTATATGGCTGGCAAAATAGCCTTCTAATTGTATACGCTCTTTCACTTTGTTGATTTCGTCTATAGTACATTCATGATTCCGCATTAATATCCCTCCGCTACCCATAAATTATTAAATCAAACTGAAGATGCCTTTGCTGTTAAGAAAAATAAAGCGACGCATTATAATCATTATATGACAATTGGTTCACATAGTCAAGACTCATAGTAAATAAGTCCTCATACAGGCAAAGACTTTTTACTTGCAATTTTAATTGACTTGATTGATTCAGCGAAAGATGCGAATGGGTCGAAATCATCGTTTACAGGGGCGTATCCGAAAGCATGACATGTCTAGTATGTTAAAAAGACTTTTTATAAAAATTTCGTATGTTATATAAAGAAACGTTATTGTGCAAACATATAAAATCGGAGGGTTAGAAATGAAATTAAGCATGGTAAAAATACTTACGGTGTTATTGCTGTCAACTTGTTTTTTCTTACCAGCATTAACTGTTTATGCGGTTCAACCCATCACAGGGCAAACTCCATCAGGAATATCTTTTTCTGAGTTGGAAAGCCGAATAGATGCATTGATGAATGAACACGCCGGCGCATCTACGCCGGGAACCGCAATTGTTGTTGTGCATGAAGGGGAAATTATTTTTTCCCGCGGCTACGGCTGGGCGGATATTGAAAAACAGGTCCCGGTTGACCCGGCAGCTACGGTGTTTGAGTATGGCTCAATCAACAAAACCTTTATATGGGTCGCCGTCATGCAATTGGCGGAACAAGGGCTGTTGGATTTAGATGCCGATGTCCGCGCCTATCTGCCCGATACCTTTATATTTGAAAAACCATTTACCATGCGGGATTTGTTAAACCACTCAGCGGGCTTTGCGGACTTTCTGTTGGGATTGTTTGTGAACGAACGGATAATAGAGCAATTCGGCTCTTTGGAAGAGATACTGCTTGATTTGCAACCGCCGCAAATTTTCATGCCGGGTACGATGAGCGCTTATTCCAACTGGGGCACAGCACTCGCGGCATTTATTGTTGAACATATTAGCGGGCAAGATTATGCCGCCTTTGAGCGTGAAAACATCCTGTTCCCGGCAAACATGCTGAACACGCTGAATCAGCCGGATTGGCTGGGGAATGATGGCTTTCTAACACATAAGTCAAAGGGATATAAAACAAATGGATCTGGCGGCTTTCAGGAGGATTTATGGTCATACATACCGTTGTATCCCTCCGGCGCAATGAATGGGACAGCGGAAGATTTAGCGGCATTTATCATCGCGCTCACACCGCCCGCGGGTGAATCCGGCCCATTGTTTGCGAATACCGATACGCTTGAAACCTTATTCACACCCAGTTCCCCGGACCCTGTGAACTATCCGGGAACACATCACGGCTTTGTGATGTATTCCGGTGTTTTGCCTGCCTTTGGGCATAGCGGTGGCACTATAGCGTTTCGCGCTGATTTTGCCTTAGTGCCTGAAACACGCTTTGGTTTTGTTCTGCTTACTAATTCCGGGCAAATGAATCTCATACCCTCCATCCGGGAGCTGCTCTTAGGAGTTCCGCAAACACCGGCGCCGGTTGCCGGAAGTAATTTACCTGGCGCCGAGGCGATAGAGGGCCGATACATTTCCGCGCGCCGCTATCACGGAAACTTTTTAGAATTTTTAAGCTATACTGGATTGGCATCGGCTCAAATGATTAACATTCGCGCATTGGATGAAAATAACATCCAACTTTCGGCTGGCGGTCTTGGAACGGCAGTCTATCTACAAACAGAACCTTATGTATTTCATATATACGATTCATCAGATAATCTGCTTTTTGCGTCCCTTTTACCCCAACTGCGCTTTCGGGTGGAAGATGGCGTACCTCGGATACAAATAGGTGACGGCGGTGACTTTACGTATTTACCAGAAGGACGCACAATGGCATTCTTAATTGTGAGCCTTGTAATTGCAGCGCTTAACGCAGTGTTCTTCTTCATCACGCCGATTGTTTTGCTTATACTGTTTCTCATTCGACGGAAAAAGCAAAGCGTTCGCACGCGTTTTGATTACTTCAGCATAGGATTTTTACTTTCGGGTACGTTGCTTGTATTCAACAATCTATTATTATTCATGCTTTTTGGAATAAATCCTTACCGTACGGCCGCTGAAGTGGCACCCTTCATTTGGATTAATTATGTGCTGGCAGGCCTCACGGCATTACTTTTAGCCGGTTCAATCTGGTCATGGCGCACGGCGGGAGAAGCGGGAGGTAAACGCAAAGCGCTGTTTGTGATAACAGCTGTATTTACAATGCTGTTTATTGCGCTCTTGCATAATTGGAATTTCTTTGTGCTTTTGTAGACAGCGAGTTGCGTACCAAATGAGCATACTATTGTTTTATCTATGGGGATGCATCTGACTACGGGAGCGTTCTGTTGCCGGGAACGGATACATAACAAAGGATTGCTTTTCATGGCGTTTTTTGGTATTATTGGAAATGACGATTTTATGAGGAGGTTTAGATGTCACACCGTAAATTACTTATTTTACTAAGCATATTCAACGCAACGGTGAACACATTGTACTTAGCCAGGTTTTTTGGGGTGCTTCCGCCTGAAGAAGTTGTTTATGGATATGTGCCGTGGTTTATGTCATTCGCATTGCCCAATATTATCTTTACCTTATTATCATGGTTTTTGGTATATTCATTGTTGAAAAAACGTGACACATTAGCGGTGTTAGCGGGGCTGTTAAATGCAGGGGGTTTGGTTTTCCACGCATTAATCGGTTTAATGTTTGGCTTCTATACGGGTTATTTACAAACGATGACATTTAACGCATTATTTGAAATCGTAGTTTATGTATACGGCCTATCTCTCGCCGCGTTTTACATCACACAATTTTGGAAGGTTATTATAAAAATGTCAAAGTTTTAACGGTTGGTTAGGTGCGGCAGGGAGTACGGAAATTTATATTAAGCGAGGGAATAATTATGTCTTTACATGAATGTTTCTATTCACTGATTAACGCTGTTTCAAGCATTGACGGGGTATTGTCAATCGGAAAAAGTGGTGGTGAAAAGCTGCCGGTACAGAACGAAAGCGATATCGATATTTTTGTTTTTTGCAATCAAATACCAAATGCGGAAGCAAGGCAAGCCGCTCTCAGATCAGAATCCGCTGTTTCAGAAATGAAAATAAGTGAAACTGGCGGTAGGTTTTGGGGCGTTTGCGACTTTATAACTGTTGACACCGTTGAAATTTGCCTTATGTATTTTACTGTTTCAGATATGAACGGCGAGATTGAATCCGTGTTGAATGGCTCGCGTTTAGACAGGGAAAACGAATACTTCTATCCGACGGGACGTTGCGCAACTTTTTTGTCAATGTATATTCTTTATGATAAAAACGGCTATATTTCAGATATGAAAGAAAAGTTATCTGTATATCCGCAGTTGTTATCTAAAAAACTATATAATCATCATATCCTCAAAGTAAACGATAATGAAGATTTTGAAAGAGCCGTACGGAGGGGCGATGTTCTTTTCTATCACGCTACTTTAGAAAGAGCGGCAGACCATTATTTTCAGGCATTGTTTGCTTTGAATAAATGCTTTTTTCCGAGCAGGAAGCGCACGTTGAGTTTAATTGAGGATTTCAAATATAAACCAACGAATTGCTCAGCAAGATTATTAGAAGTCATTGAATTAGGCGCAAGAGCTGAAACATTATCAAAGTCTTATGAGATATGGTCTGCGCTTTGCAAAGAACTTTTAGATGCGGCAGAGCGCACCGAATAAATACTATCAGAAGTTTTTTATTTCCGATGCATACGGTGCTAGATGTGCTTCGTACCCACATCCCTTCCATTGGCAGGCAGCCTTTTGCGGGGAGGCCGAGTTATTTATGAAAACGATTTTATCCGGGAACACAGCGCATTCGACATGGGGGTTGTCGGAGACTCCCTCCGCCCGATAACTGCCTGTTGCGGCGAGTAATAGCAAATTTTGCAATGCCTGAGCCGCTCCCGGCTCAAAAATAAAGCCGGACATATATACGCCCGCTCCCGCTCCGAAGGCGTGAATGGATATGGTCGGGGCATTGTTTGCCGCTGCCAGCACACGGGCCGTGCCGTCCGTCAAATAAACGGCGGGACGTTCCGGTAACGCGTATCCCCCGGGCAACAGACCTGAGATTTCCTCTGTGTTGAAAGCCCAGCGCCCATGACAGGCTTTTTCCCCGTTATCAATGTCAATTCCAAGTACATGCGCCATTCGCAGATATGTTGCGTAACCCGGCAACGCGCTTGGCTCCCCAATACCCATAAATATTCCGCCCGTATACGCCCATTGGGTTAAGGCATCTATGACTTGCGCGTCTTTCCAGCAGGTTCCGCCGCTCCAGGCGCTGCCCGCTTCCCCGGCGTTGATGATGATGTCCAAACCTTCCGGTACGCCGTTTCTTATGTCGTCAAAGGACAGGAACCGTACTTCAAAGGGCAAACCGGAGAGAGCTTCCAGCACATGTATCAGCATATGCCCGTCGGTTTCGTGGAAATGCCCGGAAAGCGTCCAGGAACGTAAAGCCCCCCAAGTATGTAAAATTCCTATACGGGGCGTAAGCACGGCAGGCGCTCCGGAATCATGCAGCTTGGAAATGGCGTCAAACTCCGTTAATATACGGTCCATTGCATCCACAAAATCGGGGTAACCCTCAACAAGATGCAGATAACCGCCCAAACCGCAGCGTCCGATTTTCTTGCGCAGCAAAGCCCGCCGTACGCTTACCCAGTAATTAAGCGCATCCTCGCCGGGCCGCCCGCCGGGTGAGAAAGTTGGCGCGCCGCCCAACCCCACTGGGAATAGATAGGGATGAAAACGTATCTCGTGCGCGTCGCACGGTACATCGGCGCAAAGCCGCGCTTCGTAACCGGAAAATACACATTTTATGATCCCGTCAAAAGCCATTTCATGGAAATGCCCGCTGTACGGCTCCATTCCCACCCAACTGTCGTCATAAAATACATAGGCCTTTTTTCCGGCTGCGTGTATTATATCCACCAGCTCACGGGTTGAGCGGCGTACATAGCCGCCGATAAAATCCATCCAGTCCCGCTTTTTACGGTCCGGTACGCGATGGGTGGCGTTATATTTCCCCTGCCGTACAAAATCCTCCGCTGTCAGGCGATATCCGTATGAAACGTAAAAATCGTCCAGCGCCTCGGGGCAGACAGTGAAGTCATAACTGGCCCAATCGGTGAAAAGATGCCTGTTGCGCGGGCTTGAGCCCCAAATCCACGCAAAATTGTAGAAAAGCGACGTAAAGCGCACCACGGTTGTGTGCGGATGCGCCCCGCACCAATCCCCGAACCAGTTTTTCAGGTACGGCATAGCGCCCGCCGCGCAGGGATTCAATTGCATCAAATGTTCCTTATCCCAGTTATTCGTGGTGTGGTTGTACATGGAAATCTCTTCCCAGTCGCGCCAAGCTAAAAAGCTTACCGTATACTGCCGGAAGGGCAGGGTGGTGACGGTTACTGCCCCGTCCGCATAAAACCAGTCTGTTTCCGGGATAAGAACATCCTCCGTGCGGTCATAAACCTGCCAATAACGCAAGCCGCCCGGACTGTCGTTAACACTGAACTGCCCGTCAAAAAAACCTTCCATCAGCCGGACCGTCAAGCTCTTCCCAACCGCAGTCACCGGAGCGGTAATCAAAAACGTCTGCTGGCGCGCGTGCATATTTTCCCGTATCCATGGATTATGCTCCCGTATCGGGCAAATAGTGGAATAAACCTCATATCCTGCGGATAATATCTCCTCAGACAAGGCCGTCCCGTCGCTGTCACGGATAGCGTCAGCGCCCCAGCGCTTAGCCAGTTCCAATGTCAATTTTTCATATCCCGCCTCACCCGGCAGCGTAAATTTACGTTTCATCTACAAACATCACCTATTTCGGCGTGCGAACACAGTTCGCCCCTGCGTATAATTATCCTTTTAATCCTGATGTACTGATACCTTCAACCAAGTATTTCTGCATAAAAATGAATATTACCACCATCGGCACCAGGGAAAGGGTGCTCATGGCAAACAATGCCCCCCAGTCAGTGCCTACGGTTGGGTCGGCAAACATGCGCAGGGCCAGGCTGGCGGGGAATTGACGCGCCTGCCGGACGTACAGGAGAGGGCCAAGGAAGTCGTCCCAGCGCCAAATGAATGAAAATAAGCCGGTTGTAATAAGAGCCGGCACGGACAGCGGTAAAATGATACGGGCGAAGATGCCGTAAAACGAGCAGCCGTCTATTTTAGCCGCTTCGTCTAGTTCGCGCGGTATGCCGTTCATAAAATTGGTGATTAGGTAAATGAAGAATCCTGAAATGGCAAAGAACGCGGGGACGATCATCGGCCTGTAAGACCCTACCCAGCCCAATGTGTGGAACCAGAGGAACTGCGGAATCATCAGTATCTGAGCCGGCAGCATCAGGGTTCCCAGCATCAGTATAAATAAAACCCTTTTACCGAAAAAACGGCCTCTGGAAAAACTGTAGGCAACCAGCGCGGATGACATTAAAGTACCCAGTGTGGCTACGCCGGCATACCAGAAGGAATTCCAAAAGTATGTGCCGAAGGTTATCGGCACCCCGCGGACACGCGCCCCGGTACCCAAAGTCCAGCCCCTTGTCCAGTTGCTGAAATCCCAGCTCTCAGGTATTAGGCGGCCCGCGGAATGGAAAATGGTTGAGGTTTCCTTGAATGAGCTCATAACCATCCAAATAAGGGGATAAATCATTATAATCCCGATTGATAATTTCAATATATGCCCGATAAGCGGCTTTATATATTTACGCATTGGACGTTTACGCATCATGAATACCCCCCCTCATATACCCAGAAACGTTTGGTAATGAAGAGAATAAACGTAAAAAACGCGATAATGGCAAGCATTACCCATGCCATAGCGGCGGCGTATCCGGCGCTTGAAAACTCGAAGTTCATCCGGTACATATATAATGTATAGACCAAAGTGGTGTCCGCGGGCGCTCCCGTCCTTGTAATGATGAAAGCAGGGGTAAAGGTTAGGAAGCCGTTTATCATCTGCATAACCAGATTGAAGAAAATCGTCGGGGTCAGAAGCGGCAGCGTTATGCGGAAAAACGTCCTGGATTTGCTTGAACCGTCGATACTTGCGGCTTCGTACAGCGTTTCCGGTATCTGTTTCAAAGACGCTAAAAAAATCAGCATGGACGAGCCGAATTGCCATACCGCCAGCAGTATCAATGTCCAGATTGCCGTGCTGGTATTTCCAAGCCAGTTAAAGTTGCGGTTAAGGCCGACCAGGCCTAAAAGGCTGTTGATAGTACCGTCAACGAAAAACATCCGCCTCCAAAGGATGGAAACGGCTACGGAACCGCCAAGCAGCGACGGTAAATAATACATAGCGCGGTAGATGCCGACCATCCGGGAGGCTTTCAATAAAAGCATCGCTACGGCCAAAGCGAAGATCAGCCTGAGCGGCACGGAGGTAAACGCGAAATAGAACGTCGCTTTGAAAGACCGCCACAACCGGGCGTCGTCCAGCATCCGCGTATAGTTTCGCAAGCCTACAAAGCTTGGGTTGTTCAAAAGTGTAAAATCGGTAAATGAATAGTACAGCGAAATAAGCATCGGCACAACCAGAAAAACGATAAAACCTATAATAAACGGCAGCGCGCAGATAACCGCCGCCACATTGTCTTTAAAGATAAACTGTTTTATAGCTTTCATGCAAAGCCTCCTTACATAGAGGTCTGTGTTTGTTATAATGAAAAACCCTGACAGAAAGCCGTTTATTAGTCTTCTGTCAGGGGAAGGTTAATTACAGCTTATGATGTTATCTAAGGACGCCGTTGCCGAAATCATAGAAATTCTGGGCGGCTTCCTCGGCGGTGTAGTTGCCTAAAGCCACGGATTCGGCCAAATAGTTCAAATGCGCCACAATATCGCCCGATCTCGGAGGACGTGCCGGGTTAACCGGAGTGGAGTTTCCGGGGCTTGTAACAAATTCAAGGAATTCGGAAGCGGTCCGGTCGGATTCGGTGAAATATTCATAAATAGCGTCGGCCACGACAGTAGAAATCGGTACGCCGCGCTCGGTTAAAAGAATCTGGTTTGCTGCGAACGAGTTTGTCCAGAAGCTGATAAAAGCGGCGGCAGCTTCGGCGTTCTGGGTTTGAGAGGTGATGGCGAAATACATTGACGCGCGGAAGTAGTTCGATGCGGCGGGGTTATCCGACGGCATGGTGGTCATGCCAAGCGTAACGCCCTCTTCGGCAGCGTTTTGTAAGCCTGTCAGCATGTTGGAGAACACAAACGTGTTCCAGGCGCGCAAATGCGGCTGCATCGGGTCGCCGCCCCAAACCACGGGGTTCTGTTCGTTGCCTTCGCGTCCGACCATATCCTCATAACGGATATGCCAGCCTTCTTCTATACCTTGGACAAGGATATCGAAGAACTGTTGATAATCTGCGGGTTCGCCGCCCATGCCTTCGGGTGAAAGCATGATGATGCCTTTCTGGCGGAGCAGGATCTCCATGAAGTTTGAGGCGTCGCCAAAGGCCATGTTGGTACGGATTCCGGAGCCTTCATAAACATCGCGGCTGATGTCGATAAAATCCTGAATGCTCATGTTGTGGCTGACTGTTATGCCCAGGCTGTCAAGGAGGTTTTTGTCGTACAGCATACAGATTGCGTTCATACCGATGGAAACGGCATAGATGCCTTCGCCTATACGGCCCAGCTCAAGAACGCTTTCGGGTACGTTGCGCAGGTCCAGCACATTGCTTTCAATAAACGGGCGTAAGTCTAAAAGATGGCCGTTGGCTACATATTCCTCAAGATAAGCCCAGTCCTGCTGGATTATATCCGGCATATCGCCGCCGATAGCCATGGTTGCCAGTGCGCCCCAATAGTCGCCCCAGCCAACTGTCCATTCCTCAATATAGATATTGGGGAAATCGGCATGGAACAAATCCACTACGGCGGTGGTGCGCTCGTTACGCACGGGGTTGCCCCACCATCCCAACATCAAGTCCGCCTCACCGTCATAATCAGAGCCGCAAGCAGCAAAGCTCGCCATTGACAGTGCCAGAATCAGCGTTAAAAAAATAGCTGTCAGTTTCCTCATTAAAACATGCTCCTCTCGTAATTATAGCATTGTGCAAGTTGATTATAGCATAGATGTTCCGGATGTCAAGATGTTATAGAATATATGTACGAAATCAGGTAATTCATGTCCGAAATTAGGTAATATTTACCTGTGCGGATATTGAATATAATAGCAAAAACAGATATAATTAACGTAAATACTATGTCGGAGGACGTATATGATTAAGATTGATGTTGATAAAAACGCCGTGTTAAAGGCCGTGGACGCGGTTGTCCGGAAAACCATGGATATGGATTTGGTGTGGTATTGGCCCTGCGGTGTTGCGTATTACGGCGTTGCGGAGGCATTCAAGGTTACGGGGAACAAGGAGTATGCCAAACTTTTGAAGGAAAGGGTTGATGAGCTTATAGAGGCCGGGCTGCCGCCTTGGACGGTTAATTCATGCGCGATGGGGCATTGCCTAATCACATTGTATGAGGAGACCGGGGACGAGAAATACTGGCAGCTTGTGTTGTCCAAAGCGGATTATATAACGAGCAAAGCGCCGCGTTTCGCGGATGGCGTGCTGCAGCATACCGTTTCGGTAAAGAACGATTTTCCCGAGCAGGCGTGGGCGGACACCTTGTTTATGGCGGCGTTTTTCCTGCTGCGGCTGGGCGTGATACAGAAAGATGACGCGATGATAAATGACGCGTTAAAACAGTATTTTTGGCATATCCGGTATTTACAGGACAAAGAAACCGGGCTTTGGTACCATGGGTACGATAATATAGCCAAAGATCATATGTCCGGCTTCTTCTGGGCCAGGGCCAATGCCTGGGCGGCGTACACCATGTCCCAAGTGAAGGTTAGGCTGCCGAGGCCGTATCTGTACCCCGAGTATATGGATGTGGACTGCTCGCTGCGTGACCAGCTCTCCGGGCTGCGCAAATTGCAAACAGATGCCGGATTGTGGCGCACGGTGCTTGATGATCCCGATAGTTATGAGGAAATATCGGCATGCAGCGGCATTGCGGCGGCAATGTTAATCAACGCCAATCCGCTGCACGGCGGGAATGCTCAAGCGGCTTATGAAGGCATTATGAAGAATATTTCGGACGACGGGCGCGTGCTGAATGTATCCGGCGGCACGGCAATTATGAACAATCTGGACGGCTACAGGCGCATATCGCGGGAATGGACGCAGGGATGGGGGCAGGGGCTGTGTCTTGCGTTCCTCTGTGCCGTGCTGGAAGCGTTGAGTAAAGAAGCGGGTATGGAGGATAACGGTTAAATAACGGAATTAACCGACAGCCGAATATCATCAGATGACGCCCCTGCCATGAATTTGTATTCGCCGGGTATGAAACCAAAAGCTCCTTTTTCAATGTCGTAGTATTCCAGCTCTTTATGCGGCACATAAATGCTTAGCCTTTTGGTTTCCCCGGCTTTAAAATGTATCCTCTCAAAACCGGCGAGCTGTTTTATGGGACGCGTGAAGAGCGCGTCACTGTGCGAGAAATAAACCTGCGCGACTTCGTCGCCGTCAAGCTCACCTGTGTTCGTTACGGAGAAGCTTACGTTTATGCCGTCTTTTGCTTTTGTTAATTCTAAGTCCGCATATTTAAATGATGTGTAACTCAGCCCAAAACCAAACGCGTATTGCGCTGGCCTGTCGCAGTACAAATAGGTCATTTTGTTTTTAACTATATCATAATCATTCAAATCCGGCAGAACCTCATCCGCCTTGTACCATGTCATGGAAAGCCGGCCCGCGGGGTTATTTCCGCCCGACAGCGTCTCACCGACCGCAGTTCCCACTTCTTGCGCGCCATGGGTTGTGAAAATAACCGCGCGTGCCGTTTCGGCCTGTTGTTCTATTGCGAAGGGATAACCGGCAATCAGCGCCAGCACGGCGTTTTTATTTGCGTACGCTACTTTATCAAACAACTGTGCCCATCGCGCCGGTAAATCAAGGTTCTCACGGTCTATACACTCACGCGCCCCTACCAGCGTATGGTTGCCCAGCACCACTACGGCGGCGTCCGCGCCCTTTGCCGTTTCAGCCGATTCGGCAAGGCCGTCCGTAATAACCTTCAGCGTCAGTTTGCCGAGGATATCATTTATCTTATCAACTCCGCCGTTTTCATAGGGCTTGTCGTAAACGCTGGTACCCTTACGCATAGCCACGCCGATCTGCGACAATGTGCCGTGCGCTTTCTCTGTTATAAACCTGCTGTTTTCAAGGAAGAAAAGTTCGCGTACAAACCAGCCCCACATATCGCCGGCATCACAGCGCAATTCGCCCGCGGGCGTTGTCGTCAGGTATTTCCGCGTTTCAATGTGCCGGAAGCCGAAGCCGCCAAAACCCCAATCCAGAACCTTAAACGCGGAACGCGTATCCTCGTCGCCGTCGAGATGAACCGCGCCGTCCCCGGAAACCCGCAGCCATTTCCCGCATGGTTCGCTGTAAAACGCGGCGGTGTCGCAACCGTCGCTGTAAACGGCTTCACTGTGCGGGAACGCTTTTTTTATTCCATCCAGCGGCGTAACCTGATACGGCGGGTTGCCTGAATACCAATCCGGCATATTTTCATTTCCCAATAGGCCGATTACGGCGATTTTCTTCGTTTTTACAGGATTAAGCGGCAGAATGCCGTCATTTTTGAGCAGTGTTACAGATTCCAGTGCCGCCTGTACGGCAATAGCCGAATTTTTATCAGAGCATAATGCGCTTTCGGGAATGCATTCATACGGATTGCCTTCGTTTTCACCGTACACGCCCAACCGGAACAGAATTTTAAATTGGTTGAACAACGCGGCATCTATTTCCGGTTCAGTCAGCAAACCGCGTTCGACTGCTTCCCCTACTGATTTTATGACTAATTCGGGATCGTCAAGAAAACAATCTAATCCGGCTTTTACGGCCGCCGCCGCGGATTCCGCGAAGGTTTCGCGCGCCTTATGCTCCGTTTGCACCAATTTGAACGCGCCGCCGTCGCTGACGAAAAAGCCGTCCGCATACCATTTGTCCCGTACTATGCCGTTCATTTCCGGGTGAAGCATACCCGGTATGCCGTTCATTTTGTTGTATGCCGCCATCAGGGACGCCGCGCGGCCCTCCTCAAAGGCATATGCGAACACGCGCAGATAATACTCGTGTTTTAAGCGTTCATCCGTTATGACCGAATCGGCTGTGGTGCGCTCCAACTCGTAATTATTCGCGTAAAAGTGCTTCGGCGACGTCGCTATCTTCAAATAATACTCGTGTTCGCCCTGCGCCCCTTTGATTAACTCAACCGCCAGCTTTCCCGCCAGAAACGGATCCTCGCCGTATGCTTCCTCGTTGCGCCCCCAGCGCGGGTCGCGCTCCATGTCTATGGTGGGGAAAAACAAGCACAGAAAGCCCTTTCGCCCGCTTTTGCCGAAATGGACCCTTGCTTCGTCCCCAATAATCCCGCCGATCTTTTTCATTAAGGCCTTGTTCCATGTCATGCTTAGCCCAAAGGGTTGGGGGAACACCGTCGCAAGGCCGCCATCCCTATGTACAAGCCCGTGCGCGCCTTCCCCGCCGATATGAAACCCGGGCAAATTCAACCGTTCTATGGACGGGTGGCGGGATGGCATAAAAGCTATCTTTTCCTGTAAGCTCATTTGTGAGATTAAGCCTTTTATACGGCTGTTTAATGATTCTTGATTTTTCATATTAAAATCAGCTCCATGAATTTGATTATAGCAAAAATGCAATAAATTCGCAATGCTCATCACCCGTTTTTGTTCATTATTTATTTTTAACCTTGACTTAATTTAAAAAAAATCATATAATCAACTATAAGCATCTTTACTGACGTATCTGTGCGAGGTGGCCTTTTAATGACGAAAAGCGCAAAACAGGTCAATATCTGCAAGAAAAGAATAACCCCTTCACTTCTGAATAAGCAAAAAATACTGATGCTGATGAGCTTTCCGTTTTTAATCTGGCTTATTATTTTTGCATATGTTCCCTTATGGGGCTGGATTATGGCGTTTCAGAATTACAGGCCCGACCTTGGCATCCGCAATTCGCCGTGGGCCGGATTGGAGCACTTCCGGCGGCTGTTCGCGGATCAGCAATTTCACGAAGCTTTCCGCAATACGATTGGGCAATCATTATTCTTACTCGCAATAGGCTTCACCATGCCTGTTATTTTTGCCCTGATGCTGAACGAGGTTAAATATCTGCGTTTCAAAAAAATCGCGCAAACCATCTCTTACTTGCCCCATTTTGTATCCTGGGTTATCGTGGCATCAATCCTGGGATTAATTTTAAATACGGGCGGGCCCATAAATACCTTGTTGCTGAACATGGGGCTGATTGAGAGACCGATAGCGTTCCTGGGCGTTCCTAACATGTTCTGGCCGCTGCTGGCTATATCCGACACCTGGAAAAATATCGGCTGGAACGCCATCATTTACATAGCCGCCATCGCAAGCGTCGACCAAGCCCTCTACGAAGCCGCAGCCGTCGATGGCGCCGGGCGGTGGCGCAAAATGTGGCACATTACGCTTCCGGGCATCAGAACGGTTATTATTATCCTGCTGGTCTTAAACATCGGACGGATTCTCGATATCGGCTTTGAACGGCAGATTCTTCTGGGCAACCCCGTAAACCAATCCCATTCCCGGACAATTGACCAGTACGCCCTTGAATACGGCACCCAAATGTTCAGGTTCTCTTACGGGACGGCTGTGGGAATGTTTAAATCCGTTATCAGCCTAATCCTTGTTTTAGCCGCTAACCGTTTTGCGCGTAAACTGGACGCCGGCGTATTTTAAGGGGGTGGCGGGATGATGAAGACAGGACATAAAAGGAAGAAAATACGCTCGCAGGACGGAATAGTGTCCGGTATTTTAATTTATGCGTTCATTGTGTTTATTTTGATTATTACGCTGTACCCGTTTATAAACGTTGTCGCGCTTTCCTTCAATGATTCGAACGATACGGCCGCGGGTATCAATATGCTCTGGCCGCGGAGCTGGACACTTGAGAATTACAGGAGGCTAACCCAGTATGAGAATTTGGGCTGGGCGGCTTTTAACTCTGTGCTGAGGACCGTTGGCGGTACGGTTGCCGGGATTCTTTGTACCGCAACCGTGGCGTATACCCTCAGCCGCAATGATTATGTTTTTAGGCGGTCTATAGGTTTTCTGTTCCTTATCCCAATTTATGTAAGCGGCGGCATAATCCCTTATTTCCTGCTGATTAGAAACCTGAACATGATGAATACCTTTGCGGTCTACATCATACCCATGCTGATTTCGACATGGAACGTTATAATCATGCGTTCATTTATGGATAACCTGCCTTTTGAGCTTCAGGAAAGCGCTATGCTGGACGGCGCGAATGATTTCACGATTTTCAGCCGGATTATTTTTCCGCTGTGCAAGCCGGTCGTCGCAACGGTTTCGTTATGGATCGCCGTCGGTCATTGGAATTCCTGGATTGACACCTATCTGTTCAACGCGTTCTCGCCCCATCTTTCAACTTTGCAATATGAGCTGATGAAGGTACTCGATTCAACCAATATAGGCAATGCCGCCGGGCGCGCTTTGATGAACCCCAATGCCGCCCTTGCGGCCAGGATGGTATCACCCATTTCGGCGCGCATGGCTATCACGGTTGTGGTTATCCTCCCGATTTTAATGGTTTACCCCTTTATCCAAAGGTATTTCGTCACCGGCATGACGCTGGGAGCGGTAAAATCGTAATTAATAATCATTAAGGGATTTCCCTTGCTGATATTATCTAATTAAATCGAAAGGATGATTCATGAATGAAGAAGAAGCTTGTGCGCGTAGTTGCCGTGTTTATTGCCGTGATGATGTTCACGGCGGCATGTCAGGGCGGCGGCAGCGCCATACCCGACGATTTGGTCTTTGATGGCGGCGAAATCGTAACCTTCACATTTTACAGTGAGGACGGAGTCAGGGATCTGCCGTGGAACACTCCCATTGCGCGGAGGATGACCGAGCTGACCGGCGTAGCCCTGCAATATGATTACCCGGTAGGCGGATTGGGCGTACGCGTGCCTCTTATGGCGGCGTCGGGCATTTATCCCGACCTTATCTTTGCAAAGGGTGACGGCGCTATACTCATCGAAGCCGGCGCGGTAATAAACCTTGCCCCCTACATCGAAAACAGTAAGTACCTGAAGGATTTTTACGGCGATTTACTGCCCCGCATGTGGCATAACGGCGACCCCGATACAATCTATTCTTTGGGCCCGTACGCTATCAATCAGCCGATTTGGAACGTCCGTTCCAGCATGCCCGTTCAAAACGCGGTGCTCAAGGAATTCGGTTATCCCGAGGTTCGTACCGTGTACGAGCTTGAGGAGCTGCTGAGGGCTTACATAGAGTTGTACCCGACAACCCCCGAAGGCCGCCCGGTTTACGCCTTAACCCTCAACAACGCCGACGGCTGGCGCTATATCATCGACCTGGGTAACCCCTCGGGCTTCCTTGCCGGTTTCCCGGACAACGGCGAGTGGATAGTATGCAATGAGACACTGGAAGCGACGATAAAGTACTTACACCCTGATATCAAGGAATACTATGCCTGGCTTAATAAGCTGTGGAACGACGGCTTGCTTGACCCCGATTCCTTTACCCAAACAAATGACGAATACACCGCTAAAATAGCGAATGGCCAGATTTTAGCGACGGTATCGCCCTGGTGGCAGTTCCAGGAAGGCGAGCAATCCCTGCGCCAGCGCGGAATGGAAGACCAGACGTTCGCGCATCTGCCCATCACATTCAACCGCGATGTAATGCCCATCGGTTCCTATGATCCCGGCTGGTCCGGCGGACACGGCATTATGATCAGCAAGGGCTGCAGCGATCCCCAACGCCTCTTTGATTTCCTTGACTGGATGACTTCGGAAGAAGGCTTAGTCCTACGCAGCTGGGGTGTCGAGGGACTGCATCACACAGCTGAGAATGGCGTACGGGCAATGATACCTGAGGTTGAATTGGCACTGGAGAGCGACCCTGACTATGGAGACTCGCAAGGCTTTTCCTGGTTGCACGGCTTCCCGGAAATAGGCGACGGCTGGCTTGATTCCACCGGTAATACCCTCACCAGGAATTCCCCGGAATCCATAATCCGGACTTATTCGCCGGCCGCCAGGGAGACCTTGGCTGCTTACGACGCCACAATGTGGGCCGATCTCTTCCCGCCGACCTCCGCTTTTGAGCTTTCACCCTTTGGCGCGGCATGGCAGGTAAATATCCCGACAGATTCCGAGATTAACGTCCTTATGCAGTGGGTGCAGAATACCTGGCTGCCGCAGCAGATGTCCAGAGTCGTCATGGTCAGCGTTGAGGATTTCGACGCGGCATGGGATGAAGCCATACAGATTCTTATCGACGGCGGGGTATACAGGCTTAACGAAATGTTCACCGAGCTGGTAAGGGATAAGGCTAGGGCTTGGGGTAATTATTAATCTGATATGTTAAAACGTTTACAGTAAAAATTATCACCCCGATGCATCGTCATGGGGGTGATTTTTTTAAGCTTCTTATATATAGCCTTGACATGCGTAAAGAAAAGAATATATAATAAAATCTGCTTGGAATCTAAGCAATAACAAAAGGGAGGTAATGTATCAAATGAAGAAAATCAACGTTACCGTGGCACTGTTGCTGGTTTTCTCAATGTTTTTCGCGGCTTGCGGCCAAGACGGAACAGGCGATGTCTCAAGCGAAGACCGGACACTCAGGCTGAGCACAAGAGCTCCTATGACTACCTCTGACCCGCACGGCACTATCAACATTGAAGACCTTATGGTCATGCGGCAGGTTTACGAACCCCTTTTCAGACAGAATGAACTAACCGGGGAATTCGTGCCGCTTGTTGCCACAGACCATGCGATCAGCGGTGATGGAACCGTATACACCTTCACTATACGTCAGGGAGTTAAATTCCATAACGGCGACGAATTGACCGCCGAGGACGTGGAATTCAGCTTACAGCGGGCGATGAACAGCCCAAGGGTCAGAAGCTATATGGCAGGGGTTGCGGATGTTAGGGCGGAAGGTGACGGTACCGTTATAGTCACTCTGGATCAGCCCAACGCGGCGCTTCTGTCCAATCTTGCCTTTGTATTCATCGTAAATAAACGCGAGGTTACGGAGCAAGGTGAGGAATTCGGCACAAAGTTGAATTTAGCCGGAACCGGCCCCTTTAGGTTTACATATCTGGTACATGACATTGAATGGAGGCTGGAGGCCTTCCCGGATTACCATCAGGGCGAAGCTGATATTAAAAACATACACTATGTACCCATCGCTGACCTTGCCGCCGCGCTGATCGCTTTTGAGTCAGGCTCCCTTGACTGGCTGATAGCGCCCATCGCCAACTGGGACGGTTTGGTAGCCAACCCCGCCTTCAACACCGAACTATCTATCGGCAATCATATTTCCTACGCCGTGCTTAATCACCTAAATCCCCCGCTGGATGACATTAACGTACGTTTAGCCATAGCGCACGCCATCGACAAGCAGGCGATGAACCTTATCGCTTTTGACGGCTTGGCCGAAAACGCTAATTTTATGGTTCATCCCGATAAAAATGTGGGCGCGCCCTCGGAAGGCGTCACTTATAATCTTGATCTGGATAAAGCAAGGGAATATCTGGCCAAATCCGCTTACCCCAACGGAACCCATGTGGGTACGATCAACGTTTCAGCCGGCGGGTACTTTGAGAGAATGGCGCAGGTTCTTCAGGATAATCTGATGGCAATCGGCCTGACCTCGGATATCAACAGGATGGACTCCGCTTCCAACCTTGAAAGGGGACGCAACCAGCAGTTTGACATTATGACCACGGGTTTCTCGCCCAACGGCGACTTTGACAGCTGGAAAATGTACTGCCACACGGATTTCAGGGGTACCTTCTACAACCAGTATGAAGGCGATGTCTTTGACTGGGAGCATATGAACTACCTTTGGGCCAAAGGCGTATCGGTAGCGGATGTCGCCGAACGCGAAGCCATCTACAGAGAGCTTAACGACTGGATCATGGGCACGGCTACCCAACTGCCCATTTTCCACAGGGCAGGCGCTTACGTATGGACGGCGGCATTGAATGTACCCGTAAACTATCCCAACTATCCCATTGTGTACGAGTGGTCGTGGAAATAAATAATGCGACCCGGTAACATTGCTTTTTATAACCTTGGGGCTTCAAGCCCCAGGGTTTTTAGCAGATAGGAGGGATAGTTTTGCACCGGTTTATCATCAGACGTCTGCTTATGCTGATACCCATCGTTTTAGGCGTGTCGCTGCTTATTTTCATGATTATCGACATGATACCCGGGGACCCCGGGTCAATGCTGCTTGGAGCCGGGGCGAGACAAGAGGATATTGATATGCTGAACGAGGAACTTGGCTATAACCAGCCATTTTTCCGGCGTTACGCCAATTATATGGGAAATGCGATATTCCGGTTTGACCTTGGCAGGTCGTACGCCACAAAACGGCCTGTGCTTGACGAGATTGGAAACAGGCTCCCCGTTTCGCTGATAGTGGCCTCCAGCGCCATTTTTTTCTCATTGATTGTCGGCGTTCCCATTGGCGTGCTGTCAGCCGTAAAGCAAAATACATTGGCGGACAGGATTCCGACGGGGCTTGCGCTGCTTCTATCGTCCCAACCGGGCTTCCTTATCGGTATTGTGCTGATGCTGATTTTTTCGTTGAGGCTGAACCTGATTACGCCTCACGGTATAGCGAACTGGACAAACTACATAATGCCGATGGTATCCCTGGGTCTGCCGAACGCCGGGCGGCAGTTACGTTTCACGCGTTCGTCCATGCTTGAGACCATCAGGCAGGATTACGTACGCACGGCACGCGCAAAGGGCGCTACGGAGAGGACGGCGATATGGAGGCACGCGATGAAGAACGCCTTGCTGCCTGTTATAACAATAGCCGGAAACAATTTCGGCGTTCTTATAGGCGGCGCTATCGCCACTGAAACGCTTTTCGGGCTGCCCGGCCTAGGTTCCTTTATCGTTACCGGCATCAGATCTAAAGATGTGCCGGTGGTTACGGGCGGTATTATCGTATTTGCTATTATATTCGCCCTGGTCATGCTGGCTGTCGATGTTTCATATGCTTTTGTCGATCCAAGGATCCGCGCCAAATACATCAGAAGGAAGGGCTTGGCATGAGTGGGCGAATAAATTCCGCGGCAACTGAGACCGAGGTTCTGATATTCAAAAAGGAAAACCGTTTGAAAGAGATATGGCGCAGGCTGAAAAAAGACAAGCTTGCGTTGGCGGGCTTGTTTCTCGTTTGCTTTTTTATTATAATGGCTATATTTGCCGAGCTGATTGTCCCGTATGCGGCGGCGGTGACTATAAATCCACACAACAGGCTTGCGAGGCCGACTAATGAATTCATTTTCGGCACGGACGGGTTCGGGCGCGATCTTTTCGCCCGTTGTCTGCACGGGGCAAGGGTTTCTTTGTCCATAGGGTTTATCACGGCTATAGCGACGGCGATAGCTGGCAGCATTATCGGCGCAATCGTTGGGTATGTGGGAGGAAAGCTTGACGATATCGTTATGCGCGCATTGGATATTTTCTCAGCCATACCGTCCATATTGTTCGCAATGGCGGTCGTAGCCGCAATGGGCCCCGGAATATTCAACATATGCGTCGCCATAACCGTAACAAGCATTCCCGGCTTTGTCCGTATTGTGAGGTCCGCCGTGCTTGGCATAGCCGAGCAGGAATATATAGAAGCCTGCCGCGCCGGCGGAACATCCACCGCGCGTATATTATTCAGGCATGTCCTGCCGAATGCCGTCGGTACCCTTATCGTCAACACGACGGCTAATGTGTCCCAAATGATATTAACTGCCGCGATTCTCAGCTTTTTAGGCCTTGGCATAAATCCTCCCCAGCCGGAATGGGGCTCCCTGGTCAGCGAAGGCAGGGAATTCCTGCGCACAGCCCCGCATTTAACACTGTTCCCCGGTTTAATGATTTGCCTCGCGTCTTTTGCGATAAGCGTTTTTGGCGACGGCCTGCGCGACGCGCTGGATCCACGCTTGCGGACATAAACCATGGAGGTGGCGCGTATGTCAGAAAATTTATTAACGGTTAAAAACCTTTCCGTTGAGTACCGTACCGACTTGGAAACGGTAAAGGCGGTCAATAATATCAGCTTTACCCTTAACCGTGGCGAGACTTTGGGACTTGTGGGTGAAACCGGCGCGGGTAAGACCACAACGGCGCTGGCCCTGATGCGCCTGCTGCCCGAATACACGGGCCGTATTCCGAATGGCGAGATAATTTTCGACGAAAAAAATTTAGTTACGGCTTCGGACGCCGAAATGCGGATGATACGCGGCGGCAGGATTGCAATGATCTTCCAGGACCCGATGACCAGTCTTAACCCGGTTATGTCGGTGGGTGATCAAATATCCGAAGCCCTTGAATTTCACAACGAGTTAAAACGCAATAAAGAAGAGATAGGCAAACGTGTGGATGAGGTTTTGAATATGGTCGGTATACCCCCCGGACGCAAATATGATTATCCACATCAGTTTTCAGGGGGCATGAAACAGCGTGTTGTTATAGCGATGGCGCTGGCCTGCGAGCCGGATTTGCTTATCGCGGACGAGCCAACCACCGCTCTGGATGTGACTATACAGGCACAGGTTATTAACATGATACGCGAACTGCGCGACCGCTTGGGTACGGCTATGATAATGATAACGCATGATCTGGGCATTGTGGCGCAAACATGCGACAATGTGGCCGTAATGTACGCTGGAGAGCTGATAGAGGTGGGGACGGCGGCGGACATTTATAAATCCGGCGACCATCATCCGTATACCGCCGGGTTGTTTGGCTCCATCCCAAACCTTAAAACAAGGAGCAGGCGGCTGACGCCGATACCCGGCCTTATGCCCGACATGTCAAACCTGCCGCCGGGATGCAGCTTTTCGCCAAGATGCCCTAACAGGAACGAACTGTGCGAAACCACGCGCTCATCTATATACCGGAACGGGACGCACGCTGTCAACTGCCGCCTCTTTGACGGACGCGGCAGGTGGATAAAGGAGGAGAAGGCGCAATGAGTCAACCGGCGGTTCCTCTGATTCAAACCAAAGGGTTAAAGAAGTATTTCAAGGTTCGCGGCGGCCTGCTCCATGCCGTAGACGACGTAAACATCACCATCCCGGAGCGGAAGACACTGGGCGTCGTCGGGGAGTCGGGATGCGGCAAGACGACATTGGGCAGGGCTATAATCAGGCTTCTGGAGCCGACATCCGGCGAGGTTTTATTTAAAGGCGAAAATGTGCTTAAATACAACAGGGGAAAGATGCGCGACGCCCGTAAAAAAATGCAGATTATTTTTCAAGACCCGTATTCGAGCATTAACCCGCGTATGTCCGTTTCGGAGATTATAGCCGAATTCATGATTGTAAACAAAACCTGCGAAAACAGGAAAGCGGCTTTGCAGCGTACGGTAAAGCTTATGGATACCGTGGGGCTTGCGCGGCGGTACGCGAACGTTTACCCCCATGAACTGGATGGCGGCAGGCGCCAGCGCATAGGTATCGCCAGGGCGCTCTCGCTCAGCCCTGAGTTTATCGTATGCGATGAGCCTGTTTCCGCTTTGGACGTGAGTATTCAAGCTCAGATATTGAACCTTTTGATGGATCTTCAGGACGAACTCGGCCTTACTTACATGTTCATCACACATGACCTTTCCGTGGTCAAGCATATATCCGATGAAATAGTCGTTATGTACCTGGGACATGTGGTGGAGCAGGCATCATCGAACGAGTTGTTTGAAAACCCCTTTCACCCCTACACCAAAGCCCTGCTTTCCGCCATTCCTGAGCCGGATATCGAAATGCGGAACATGCCCATAACGGTTATTAAAGGTGAGGTAACAAGCCCGATAAACCCGGGATCCGGCTGCCGTTTCGCCGCCCGGTGCGATTATGTTATGGATATTTGTAAACGAGAAACCCCTGTATTCTCAGAACATAAACCGGATCATTATGTTTCCTGCTGGAAGCTGCATAGTAATATGAAGGGTTGAAAATTCATAAAGCGTTTGCGGCGTCAATAGCCGTTTTTTCGGCTTCCTCAAATTCGCTGTAAAGGATATAACCCTTGATGCTGTCCAATACCGCCCTTGTCTTGGCGGAGCATTTCCCGATTTTTAAAATGTTGTCTAAAACACCTTTTCTATCGTATTCCGCGCACATTTCACCAATGGACAGCAATTTTTCGCGTAATTCCTCAATGTTTTCGTCCGCGCCGTTCGCATTGTTTTCGCGCTTGGCATCGGTTTTTTCAAGCAGCATACGTAATTTGCTTAAAAATTCATGCGTAGAGGCCGTCAGCATATCCGTATTTTTGCTCCGCCCCGCTTTCTCCAGACTCTCCGCAGTTTCGGAAAGTGTCGTTTCCCCAATATTCCAGAGGGAACTCTTAATACCATGGATAAAGATGGTATACATCCGTAAATCCTCCTCGGAATTAACCCAGCCTGTTTTTTTGCATATTTCATCAAGTGTGGCTAAGGTTTTACGGGAATCCCTTATGAAGGATTCAATCAGCAACGGGGTTATCTGATGTTTATCGTTTCCGTTTATGGCCGCGCCTCCGTTTGAGTTTTTAAGCTGTTGGCGTGCGGCTTCAATGACCTCGGGCGGCTGTTTGTCACGTATAAGCTTATTCAAGAGCGAATCTAACTGCCGTATGTCTATCGGCTTGGATATAAAATCGTTGAAACCGTTCATTAAAAACATTTCGGACTGCCCTACCACCGCGTTTGCCGTCAGCGCGACTATGGAGCCGGAGTACCCTGAATCGCGCAGGTGCTTTGCCGTTTCTATACCGTCCATCTCCGGCATCATATGGTCCATAAAGATCACGTCGTACCCGCTGCCGTCCCTGATTTTATCGATGGCATCACGCCCGCTTATCGCGGTTTCGATTCGCAGCTTATATGGTTTCATAAGTCCCTCGGCGACATATAGATTAGTCTCCACATCATCAACAATCAATACGCTTCCGTAAGGCATGGATTCACGCATAATTCTGCCGTGCTTGCTGTGTATATGATTTATGCGGAACTCCTGTAATTTTTGAGCTATCTCGCTGCCCAGCACGGAATCCGCCGTTTTTTCCTGCGGCAGCCTTACGGTAAACAATGAGCCCCTGCCTTGTTCGCTTTCCACATTGATTTCGCCGTTCATAAGGTCGGTTAACCGCCGCGTAATTGCCAAACCAAGCCCCGTGCCCTCTACGGCGTGGTAAGCTCCTTCGTTAAAGCGGGAATACTCGATAAACAAACGGCTTAACTGATTTTCCGTCATGCCGCAGCCCGTATCCCGCACGCTGAGTACAAGGATTACCTCGTTGTTTCCGGTCTCCGGTTTCTGCTCTCTGGCCTCCGGCTTTATCCCCAGAGTGACCTTGCCTGTGTCCGTGTATTTGAAAGCGTTTGATAGCAGATTGTTCAATATCTGCTTGATGCGAAGTTCATCACCGATCAGTTTTACCGGGAGGTTTTCGTCCACTTGAAGCTCGAACCTGATGGGTTTTTCACCGATCCGCATCATGTTAAGCTGCGCGGAGTCGTTTATCAGGCTTGCGACATTGTATGGAGCAGGCATGATGTCAAGCTTGCCCGCTTCAATCTTGGAGAAATCCAAGATGTCGTTGATGATGCCGAGAAGCATATCGCACGAGTTATAAATTTTTTCCAAGCCTTCCTCAACCTCGGCGGGGATTGCTTCGCTATGCATCAAAATATCGGTAATTCCGAGGATTGCGTTCATCGGCGTGCGTATCTCATGGCTCATGTTGGCTAAGAAAGTGGATTTGGTCTGGCTGGCGAGGAGGGCCTGTTCAAGCGCGGCCTCAAGCTGCTTTTTCGCGTCGGCAAGCTGGGTCGCATCCTTGCTGTAGGTGATTGCCACGGTGTCATCGCCATATTTTAAGCGTATACCCTCTACCTCATGAAAGGCGATATCCCCGTTTGAATTTTTAACTTTAAATTCAAATTTATCGTATCCGTCTTTAAAAATTCTCTCCAGGCGGCTATTCCATAGTTCGCCTATGTATACACCGTCCTGATGAAAATCGGAGAAATCAAAGCGGTTATCCGCCCTATATTCCTCTTTTCCGGTAAATCCATAATAATCAAGGGTGGTCTGGTTACAATCTATAGCGTCATAATTTTTATCCCAATATTCGATTAAAATAGGCGCGGCATCGAACATAAGACGAACCCGCTCGTCCATTTCCTGTTCCCGCAATTTGAGCTCCAATTCACGCTCCCTTTCCATCAACTGCTGCTGACGCAGAATAGCTGAGGCTAATTTATGCGTGCTGGACGACAGTTCACCCAGTTCATCCCTTGAATGGCCGGTGAAATTCACTTCTTTCAAGTTTCCCTCCGACAGCTGGGTTACCGCCTGAATACTATGCTTTACGGGGATTACTATTATTTTATTATAAACATACCTGCTCCCCAAAAACACAAGCAGGATTACCAGCGCGGAAAGGATAAGCGACGTCCTGATAGCCTGTCTTTCGATATTCCGTACGGAAGTAAGGTTCTGACCGGTAAATATTAAACCCAGCACCTCGCCCGTTTCATCCAGAAATGGCTTATAATAAGCAAGGAACAACTCGCCGGGGCGCGGCGCGATTTCCGTTTCCATATGAAAGATTTCTTTTCTGCCCAAAACAACCTCCGCGATATGCGGCGCAATCGGAATACCAAATGACCTCTCGCCGGTAACCTGCGAAACAATGGTGGTCATAATGGAGATGTTATAGGCGAATACCGTGACTTCAGTGTTTGTTATATGCTGTAAATAATCAACGAAAGCGGGCTGCCCCATGTCATAGCCGACTGCCACGGTGCCGATCACCGCTTCGCCGGCAACGATAGGTACCGTTGAAACGATGCCCAGCGCGGATTCCCCGTCAGGCTCAATATCCGACGTATGTAAATTGTTCAGGGCACGGGAAACGCCGCGGCGGGATGAGATGTCGTCGCCGGTTTCGCTGCTGTGCATTCTGGCAACGACAATACCTTGCGAGTCGGTGATTGTTACAAAGCTCGGATCTAAAAAAATGAGCACATCGTCATAAAGCGCGTTAATCAGGTTTGATACCATCAGATTATCGCCAGCTTGCAATGCGGTTATAATATCCCGGGTTTGGGCGACTTTCACAGACGCGCCCAAAGTGCTTTCCCGCCTGCTGTCCACTACCGCTTCGATGGTGTTCATGGACGATTGCATATCTACCCTTGCCAATTCATCGATTATTTGTGTCATGCTGAAAAGTGCGGGAACCAAAACAACAGTGCCGGCAAGAATAATACTAACCAGCGACACTAAAAAAAGCTTGGTGCTGATTTTCCGCATTTCGCGCACCCCTTAAGCCTTGATATATAAAACCGCGGAGCTTATGTTCATTAAACATTATACAGATTTTACGAAAAAAAGACAATTGTTTTTGAGGCTGACTGAAAAATCATTAATGAATTAATAGCATAAAAAAACCGGCTCCCATTATACTTTAGGCAGCCGGTTTTATGAACGCGCTAACGCGCAAGCTTTTCAAGTTCCTCAATCAATTGCATGTCTGCGGCGGCTTCCTCAATAGCCGGATCGTCCGGCAGACGTTCGTTCTGGGCGGTTATGTCGCCGGCAAGCAGTCCGTTGGCGTCCAATGCCTTATCCGTGTCCAGTTCAACGTTGTACACATTATCTTCGTACGCCGCTTCGGCCGCGCTTAGTACGCGTGTGCTGCCGCCGCATGCCGTCTTCAGCGCGTCGCCGGGTTTCAAGACACGTGCGCGAACATAACCCCGTTCGGTAAGCACGGGATGCCCGGCTGTAAGGCACAGCGCCTTGCCGTCCTCCGTTTCAACGCGTATCAGCGTTTGCTCAAATCCTATTGATGTCCCGGTAATGGCGGCGTAGCCGCCCTCTACAGCGACGCGGTCGCCTGTTTTCACATCCTGTATCCATTTCCTGCTTCCATCCTCCATACGCAGCAGGGTATCCCGCCCGAAGCAGCCCCATATAATCTGGATCTCCGGTATGCTGCAAGTACGCTTCTGTTTGGAAATGTAATATTCAGCCGTAGTATCCTTTGTGCTGGAATACGAGGCTAAAAAGACCTCCCCGGTGGCTGTCCGCTTCCCGTCCGCGTGGGTATCGACATACCCACCCTCCAACGCCAGATGGCAGTAGAAGCCTACCTTCAGCTTAGAATCGTAAATGTATTTATTGTATTCGGTTGACGTATTCCAGTCATCATTAAATGTGAAATCGACGATATTCTTTTGTGCTTGATTTACGCAAAAATACCCGGGGAAATCGGCTTGGCGCCGGCAATGCCTTGCCACAATGGTCTGTGTGTCATTGGATAGGTACAGATGCGGCCTGTACTCGATTTTTGCGTCTTTATAATGTTCCGCATAACATCCCTCCAGCTCAATGTCATGGGCAAACGTTACTTTCCCGCTTATAGGCATCATGATTTTCATCGTATTTCCCGATATCCAATTGTTGGGATAAGTGATATCGGTGGTATCAAAATTCCGGGCATATCCCACAATTATCGGGTTCTTCTTCATGTCGGTCTTGGCCTTCGGCGCGCAGACGATGATCTCCTGGACATTACTGGCGGATTTACCTATTTTATAAAACATTGCCGCGTCGTTATTGTCGAGGTTATATTTATCCTGCGTACGTTTCTTGTCCTTATCTATGTAATATACCGTCATGCTCATTTCTACCCTGACGTATTGGTCACGATGGGACGCCAGATCTTCCAAAAACGCCTCAAACATGTGCGTGTTCGGTAAAAGCAATTCATCCGCCGTAACGCGTATATCAAGGGCGTCCAGCTCCCGGCCCGTTTTCACCTGGATCAGCGAACCTTCCAATCTGGCGCCTGTTACCGACCTCCCGTCCTGTCTGAGCGGGCTGTATTCCAGGCCATATGAGAGGTTAGTAGTAATGTACCCCGAATTCGCATTGTTTCCCTGCTTCAAATCCGACATAGAACAGAACATCAGGACATTTTCCGCGGTATCGCCGAACCGCTCCTCATTCCGCAAGAGCCGATGCAGCTCGCATGTGTTGGCAAAGGATTCATACAGGGCCGGATAATTCTCCCTGTAATTTTCAATGCCCCCGAATTCCGCTATCGTTGCCTCCCGTACCTCAGGATCGGAATAATCCACGCGTGTAATTCCTGATTTAATGGAAGCGGCCAGGGGTGAGACCGCGGCTTCCGTTGCTGAAGATTCCAGCACATTATTCTTGTAGATTGCAATGCTGCCGGGGGATCCCGCGGTTCCGTTCTGTCCGTCCCTGCCGGCTGGCCCGTTTCTGCCCGTTTTCCCGTCCGCGCCATGTATGGTTTCACCGATTCCGCCCCTGCCGCCTTTTCCGCCTTTTCCACCCCTGCCGCCTATACCTTTAATACCGCCGGGGGCGCTGGACACCGTACCTGTTATACCGACGCCTTCATCCGCTTTGTAATTCACAGCCACTTTACCGCCATTGCCGCCGTCGCCGCCATTGCCGCCCGTTTGCCCCCTGCCGCCGTCACCGCCGTCGCCGCCGTCGCCGGGGCCTATACCGGAAGCCCCGTTGCCGCCGTTGCCGCCCATTTGCCCGTCTGCGCCGTCGCCGCCGTCACCGCCCCGCCCGCCGGTATTCAATATCTTGATGGAATCGTTTAATTTACCGATTGTCAGCTTTACGTCCGGGGCATTACCGCCGTCCTTGCCGTTTTCGCCCTTGGACGAATTCTCCCCTCTGTTTCCGGTTATTACGATGTCATGCTTCCATTTGTTGCTGTCGCGGCCCAATCCGTCCTCGTCCTCGTACACAAGTTCGTCCACGTTAAACTCGCAGGGTATGCGTATCTCAATGAACCCGCCGCTGTACAGCGTGATCCTGCCGTAATCGGTAAGATCCTCCGGGTCTGAGACAATCAGCCAGTTCCTTTCGCCTATCTCGATGTTAATTTTTCCCATACTTCATCTCTCCTATTATCTTAATAAATCGTATGACCATACGGCCTTTCCGTCCTTAATGATATACAGCCTGTTATTAAAGATACCGGTAAGCGGGGGTTCGCTCACAGTATCGCCGGGGAAGAGGGGGTTTATCATCTTCCAGCCGTTGTCGCCCCATATGCCCTGGCCGTTTATGACATACATGGCGTTAACATTGCAGATAAATGAAAACCATTCGCTTCCATTATGCCGGATGTTGCCGCATTCCACCCAATCGTCCTGATACATGTAACTTATGCTGATAACATTCCTGCCGGGAATACGCGCCGCCAGATACAGGTTACGCCTGAACACAGCTATTTCTATTGCGTCGGCGCCGTTTAGTCTTGAAGAATATTCAGCGCTCCATACACCCATGGAGTCTCTGCTTGCGACGGAAACGCGCCCGTTTGAGAAAAGCGCGGCATGATACGCGTCCGTCAAATAACCCCATGCGCTTTGCCCCAAACTGCTGGACTTCAAGTACGATGTCTCCGTCTCCCATTTAAGCTCTTTCAGGTTGAAACGTGCGGCGGAGCTGAAATCGGCAGCCTCACCCCCCAATACATAAAAATCATCCCCCCACAACATAGTTGTAGCATTTTTGCCGCTGACTCCATTCGGCAGCTCTGATTTCTCAATCGCGGCGAAGTTCACCCCGTCCGCGCTTTCATACAGTTTGCCGTTGGTATAATGGATAAGCTTGTTTCCGTACCCGTACAGCCGCCGGGTAAAGGCCGTGGAAGTGTCGGACGCCAGATCCGCGTTCCCCTCGCTTTTCCACGGTGTTTTCCATACCTTAACTAAGTCTTGCGCGGACGCGAGGTTCACGCCGTCGAAACCGGACGCCGTGATTGTGTAGGCCGTGCTTTCACCCGGGCTTACCTCCGCGCTTCCGTTTATGTCCGGCGTACCCGGTACGGAGGGTGAGAAGCTAACACTGGACGCGGATGCCGTCCCCCATGTCAGCGTAATTTTATCGTCCCCGTAAAAATATTTTGGCTCCGCTTCAAAGCTTATAATGCTCGGCTTCACCAGCCCTACCGCGCAGTCACCGAACACTGTGCCGTCCTTGCAATCTTTTGCCGCCATAGTGAAGGTCACAGGGTGGTCGATTTGCACTTCCCTTGTCTCCTTCGGCAGCACCCTGCCTAAACCGATTATATGTATCGCATCGATGCCCTGCTGGGCGTTTTCAACTTCCCACGACAGATTTGTTTTACCGCCCAGCACAATCGGGTTCGGGTCGGCCTTGAATTCCTTTATCAATACCGGATACCTCTTGTGCATAAGCCGGAAGGCACTGGTGTTTGCGATTTCCCTGAAATTCGTGATGTAGAAGCTCACAGTAGCCGAACCCTGCGGATTTCCGGTGGTAATGCCGCCGAATGCAAATTCGGCGTTTATCGGGTATTCCGGCGGTCCTTCCGGGGACAGCGTAACCACGAGCTTTGAATCCCCGATTGTTTTAACGCATGTCCATTTCTGCCCGGCATCCGTATGGGAGACCCTGATGCCGCCCGCCTCTTCCGCCGTGCAAATATCTTCCGTGCCTTCACCGAGGGGAAACTCTATTTCCAAAGCCGGCCGTGCGTTTTCGCAACATATCATGCCGCCGCCGTTTAATGCCGCAAGCATTCTCTCCGTCGCAGGCGAGCTGGTTACGATGAGCTTAAAATCGTTCATTTGCACCGGCATCCCGGCGGACGTAATAAACAGCACATTATTCGGCGTTATTTCAAAGTTAAGGATGTATTGGCTCATGGCTTTTCTCCTTCGCCGGATACCAGGTATCCGTCCATCAGCACGGGCTGTTCGGCGAAGATACCCTTGGCGGGCATGATATCCCGGTACGCCTGATAGCCGTCCTTTGTCCTCACCCACCACTCCCACTCCACGCCCGGTTCGTCCGGCAGCGGGATGCAGGGGTTCTCGGTTCCCGCCAAGACCGGGTTTATCTCAAACGCCATACGGATACCGGACATAGCGCCGGCTACGTAAACGGGCGGAAGCAGGGCCGTTTTTACCGGAAGAATCCCCGTGCGCATCACAAAACTTGCCCCCGGTTCCATCAGCATGGTGAATACAGATGCTTCCTTGTCACTTGCGGAAAGGGTGTTTTGTTTTTTATAATCTACATAAGCGGAGCTGTATTTCGTGGGTACGGAACTGGCGGCGGGACAGAATGTCTTGTAATCCTCCGCCGTCCCTGTTTTCTGCGCGAAATACCCGGCGAGGGAATCCCTAACGCGCGCCGCGTCCCCAATCAGCGTATTGAAGCGTATTTTCTCGAAGCCGCCTGTATGGTTCGCCCCTAGGTCATTATAGGACATACTGTATTCAGGCGGGGTCATCAGTTCCAAATTCAAGCTGGCGCGGGCCAGAACCAATGTTCTGCCCCAAATGGCTGAGAGCGGCTCCCCATATACGTCGCTTTCGTTGATGGATGAATCAAGCCGCTGATCCAACGCCGCCAGAAAAGCTTGAAATGCGCCGCCCTCCTTATTGTGCGAAAGGATACCCGCGATAAAATCACGCAAATGACGGTTTGAAAATTCTTCGTCCTCAAAAACGCGGAGTTTCCGGCTGGGCGCGCTCACCCAGCGGGCTACGGTCTTCTCGCCTTCATAGGCGAGCTTCAGCGTACCCTTGAAAGAGCCGTCCATATCATAAACCATCAGCCCCTTGTTCAATATGTTGGGGATGATAAAGCCGCAAACGGGCGTGGTGTCGGGGTCGGCGTTGGATTCAACAGTTTCGTTCATGACGGACAGCCACGAAAATCCCAACCGTGCGAACTGCGTAAAACGCGGCGGTAATTGGGCTATGTTCCCGGGTATATCCGCCCTCAGCATTTCGGACACATAGACATTGTTGACCGCAGTACCTAAAAGCTGCCGCCCGCCGAACGTATTCACTGAAACCATTTCGCCTATGTTAACGAACCCGCCCCGTACCGGGAAGAACGGGAAATCCGGCGCGGGCGTCAGGCAATCCGGGCCAGCGGGGATGCTTAGGTATCGGTTAACCAGCTCCGTTAAGCTATCACCCTTGAAAGGAAGCCGGGGCAGCTCCATGGCGTGGCGGCGGGACAGAAGCCACTCCCGTTGACCGCCGAAGGACTGTGAGAGTACCTTTAAGTCTTTTATAATACCCGCCAGCATGTCCAATGTTTTCTTCATTTCCGGGTCGGTTACGGTTCCGGCGTATTTGGTTAGCCGGTCTGACAGCAGCTTTGCCGAGTGAGGCGTCAGGACGGAGTTGCCCCCGTACCTATGGAACGCGGTTGGCAATCCTCCCTTGTATGAGTAATCAATCTCACCCTGCGCCCAATTTTTCATGGTGTTGTCATCGCCGCTGTCTGTGCGGGTTGCGCGGTATTGTATCTCCCATGAGAAAAACAGCGTGTTCCATGGCTGTGACCAGGGATTTACGGCTATGGGGCAGGGGATGTCCCCTACGGGTTTTACATACGCGAGATTATAGGTGTTGGCTATTTCAACGGATAATGACGGCGCGAGGCAGGCCGTTTCACACAGAAGCCCGCTGAGCCATAGGAATTGTGAAGCCTTATCCGGCAAATCGGCGAAAAAGCCCAATATCTCATTTATGGTAATAATAACTTCTTTGCCGCCAGTTTTCCCGGATATGCCGTGTACTAAGGTATCCCGGCATTTCAGGCGCCCGTTCACCGGATCGTACCGGGAATCCTCGCCGAAGAGAAACCCTCTGCCTACGCCGTCTCCGGCCAGCAGCACCACAGGGTCGTTCGGCGCGTAGAACCGCTCGCGCGGTTCGGCTTCTAAAATATAAAAGCCCTTGGCCTTATCCTTATCGATTTTCTTGTTTATTTCATCTGATATGAACGAGATTTCACCATTTAAAATCTCGGATTCATCCGTGATATCGTCTGCTATGCTTGCCAGTCTTGTAATCTCGTCCGTAAACGCCTCAATGGAGGGAGCTTCCTTGCCGGGCCTGCCCTCCTCGTGGCATAGCATGTAACCGTACCAGGTCGTGTGCATCTTCCCCAGCCAGAAGAGCCGCTCCGCTTGCAAAGCGTCCAGAACCCGCTGTTTCCGGTTCAGCATATCCAGCGGCACTCCTATACCTTTGGGCAGTTGTACGTCCCCGGGCTTGTCGGTACGGCGGATAATCCAGCGCAGACCGCCGTCGGCTTCCGTGAACGCGTTGCGGTGTATAGAGTCCTGCACGTACGCCGGGCCTTTATCCACGTCGGTGAACTCGTTTAACAGGTCATATTGCAGCGCCAACAGGAAGCGTTCCAACGCTTCCGCGCCGGAGCCGCCTGCCTTCGCGGCAATCAGCGCAGCCAGCGCTTCATCCGATGTGTTGCCGACAGCGACCTCCACCAACCCCTTCGGCTCCCCGGAGGGATATGGGGAAGCCTTACCCTTCCATTCTATGCCCGTTACAATACCGTGGCATATCGTTTCGTTCTTTACCTTGCTTTTCCCCGCGTCCCAAGCCAGCGCGTCCAGTATCCCGGCGAAAGTATCCTCCGTGGCGTTGCGTAAAGGGTCAACCGCGCCGCCCTCGTACCACCCGGCGACCGTATAGGTAAGCGCGCATTCGGACGGGGCATCTGCAAGGTCGTCATATAACCCCAGCACCGAACGGCAACCGGGGTAATAAGCTGAGAATGCCGGATCCCCGTAGCCCAGCGCGGTTAAGCCGCCGTACACCCGTCCGGGTTTGGGCTGGCTCCCAAGGGGATATTGCCGTCCCAGGTAGCCGTATGGGGGGTCTTCGTACACTTCTTCCCCGCCGAAAAGCGGCACCGGCACACCCTCCTTGCTTGATGAGCCAAGGTAATCGCTTTCCACAACAAAACATTTAACCCGGAATGTCTTGCCCGACACGATACGCGTCACAAGCCAGCGGTTGGGGATATGCCTGTACCCGTTCTCCTCGTCGCCCTGCGTCAGGGCGTCTGGGAGAATAAAATGCAGATGGACGCCGGCCTCAAGCACCCGCCCGATGTCAAACGGCTGCCGCTCCACCTTCCCGCCCAGCGTTTCGTAATACAGCTCCGCGAAATTGGGGGTCAGTTCCGCTATCCTCTTGTGGTCGGGGTTTTCGCGGTTTGTTACATGCGCCTCTACGTCAATCGGTACGAATAGAGCGTTCAAAAGCCGTCCCTCCCTTTCTTGTGACCTCGAATATCTCGGGCGCCGCCAACAGCTCGAAAGCCATATGAGCGGAGTTTAAATCCGCATCCATGAGCTTTGCCGACAGCTTTTCTTTTAAGTCCGCGATATCCAGCCGCCCGCTGCCCGAAACCTTCAGCGGTATCTCGCCCAAGACTTCGCCCACCTTAGGCTCTTTTATATCTCTCGCCAGAATATACCGCTCCCCGTTTTCATGCCGTTTGCCGCCGAACCGCATCCCCTCGACCGGCTCTTTTATCCGTACACGGGAGACTTCACCGTCAAACAGGCAAAGGAGGATGTCGTTGCTCAGAGGCTCCATACGCATGAGATCCGCCGGCACATCCTCACCGGAGGCATCCTTGGCAAAGCCCTGCACTTCCAGCCCGTTCATAAACCGTACAATTCTTGAACGCAATAAAAACCCGGTTATTGATAATACCGTATTGCGGAATGTCCGGCTTTCCGGCAGTTTTTTCAAATGGTTCTTATGCATACGGGACGGTCGGTAGCCCCTTACCGCTGAGAAAGCCACATCAAGATTGCCGGCCGCCAAATGCCCGTCCGTCCGCGCGTCGTTCTCAGATACACGCCCAACGCTGACCGCGCCGTTTACCATCGCGTCGATCCACGGCCTGTCCAAAAAGAAGAAACGCATGGATTCCGGGGGCAGCAGCCGTTCGTCCGGCACAAGATAACAGAATGGCAAACTCCTTAGCAGAGCCAGCTCGCCCAGCCAATCCTGCATGGTCAGCGGCAGCAGGTTCGGATTCCATATTTCGCTGTCAAATACGTATGTATCGTTATCCGGCAAATTAATCCAGCTTTGCATCGATATCCCTCCCGTCTGACGCAAGCGGCGCAATGCACCCGTCTTCGATGATCTTCCCGGCAAGCTCGCGGGCAATATATTCCAAAAAGCCCTCCTGCTCCGTAAACTCCGACAGCCTGTTCCGCAGCATTTCGTTTAAACGCTTGCCGGCGTGGGCTTTCCTGTTGCCTTGCCGCCACCGGAGCAGTATATGGGATAGCGCTTTATCGTTCAGCATGGCAAGGCGGCCTATCTGCCATGCGGCGGCGTAAGCCGTGTTAAACACACCTTTTTCGCAGTCATATATGACTTTATGGTCGGCGGTGGGGGATTCGTAAGGCGGGATATTACCGGGATCTATTTCCTTCGCCGAATTATGCGGCACCAGCGGCCCCCGGTAAACGGACGCCGTAACCTCACCGCTGCGTGTCTTGTGTATACGCGGGAGTTCGCCGCGCCCCAGCATATGCTTCACCGGATCACCCGCCGTTTTTGACGGCTCCAAAGCCAGCGGCGCGACATCCATTTCACCGAACACATCCCTGAACCCCACAGGCGCGCCGCCCTGAGAGGGCGCATTCCAGCGGTACAGTGAAATGAACCTTAGCATTTCGTATGCGTCTAAAACGGATTCCTTTGCCATGCCGGGAAAATAGTCGGTGTAACCCTCAATTGATACGGCATGGATTTCGTTTAATTGCGTCTCGGCTCCGGTGGGTACGAAACGGTTGGCGAAAACAGTGGAATACTGCCCGTCGTGAGTTATGTGGTTGTCGTCCTTGTCCACGGCGCTCACGGTTTTAACATGGGCCAGGAATTGCGCTTCCTCCGGCATGGGGAACAAGTCCTTATATACCCGCCTGGGTATGTCGATGACCGAAACCACGCTGTCCGCGCTTTCCCCCGCAAGGGGCGGCAGCGAGTTCAAGGGAAAGAAAACGTTACCCTCCCTTTTCGTGGGATCGCACAGTTCAGCGGCTGTTATGTCCTTTACATCGGCTATCTCCTCCTTGTTAAGGCAGAGCAGGACTATCCACGGCACGTCGTTCTTAATTTTACGTTCCCATGGCAGCGTAGCCTTGTTGAACACGATGTGCGGCAGAACATCGGCGTAATCCCCGGCCTGATCCGGCGGCGGGTAAACGCTGTGCACTTCATCCGACGGTATCGAGAAATGCTTTGTCCCTACGTACACTGTGGCTCGGGCTTCGGGGAACTCATGGGATACGGGATCCGTCACCTTTTGATTGGCGATGATCGTATACTCGCCTTCGGTAAGGCTTGGTTTAAACACCGGCATAAGCCGGAAATTTTCGGAACTGCTCATACTACCACCCCCAAGAAGATATCCGCGTCAAACAGGTTTTTGCCATGCTTGGCTAGATCGGTTATATCAACCGCACCGGGCAAGCCGGAGAGCAAACCCTCGCCGTGCCAGCTTTCCAACAGACTGTCCCTGTTTTTTATAATCTTAGCATCCATTGCAGTCATGCAGAAGCGGTCAAGTGCCTTCTCCTGCTTGTATGGGTTATTAATTACGGGAGCGGACGCCCAATTATACGAACGTTCTATTTTCGCCAATTCACCCAGCTTTTCGATATTAATGTCGCTTGCCTCCGGGAATATCTTGTCGGCCTCAGTTCTTTTGGGGCTCACGCGTACACCGGTCAGCGCGCCCTTTACCAACGTATTGCCGGAACTTGGATCATTACCCCAGAGCGCGGCGGGGACATTATCGAGTATCTCCTCGTATTCGGCGGTTACAATATCAATTCTATTGCTGATAAATAGGACGGTAATATCCGACTTCATAGCGGATGCGCCCATGGGTAATATTCCCGCCGCGCTTCCGGTCAACGGACCACAGCCGTTGACGGTGATCTCTGCCGCCGGAACACATGAACTGACGGTAATAACCAGCTCATCCGGGCGTACGGCGGGCGTATCGTTATCATCCAGCTTGATAATCCCAATCTGCCCGGACGACACATTGACGGTACACGCCGTATATCCCGCGTTGGCTGTATTATCCTGCGGCAGAAAGGAGGAACAGAACGTATCCCAGTCGATTGTTTCGGCGGGCTTATTCGCGTTTGCGCCGAAGTAGATTGTGAATGAAATAATGAACCAGCTTATGCTCACCTTCCCGGAGAACTCCGGCCCCCATACCCTGAGTGAGGCCCCGATCTCCAGTGAGAACGTCTTTTTAAAGCCGAATATCGAAACCCTGTAAGACGCGCCCAGCCGCACGCTGATACCGGCCTCGTACCACAAGGGCTTCCACCTTATCTCAAAGTACGCCTTGGCTATGAACCAGGCTTTGAGATTGCCGCTTTGGTAAACGGCCTCAAGCTTGCCGCCCGCCATCAGCATCCTCGGTGTAAGTGCGAAGTAGGCCTCGCCGGAGATGGTTATGTTATTGCTGACCCTCCAGCGGAAGCCGACGCGGGGTACGGCGGGGTAGTGGGGAGGTTTTGTATATGTATCGCTGTAGCCGCCGAGGGTCAGTACAAAATCGCCCTTGTGGTTGCCGGAGAACCAGGTGAAGAAGGCGAACCCTCCGGTCAGCGTACATTCCTTAGAAAGGATGTAGGAATCGGAGGACAGCTGCGCCTGGATAGCAAACAACCCGGCGGACGGCCTGTACGAAGCCTTCACCAGAAGCTCCGCGCGGGCAATAGGCGACTCGGTCTTATCGAACGGTACGGTCAGTGTTGAAACGCCCAGCAGGCTGTACTCCGGCTCGTTCCCCAATGACACCAGCAGCAGGGCGAATGAGTTGATAAGCTTGAACGATGTAAAACGAACGCCCGCCGCAAGGAAATATTGCCCTTTCGACATTTGAATAGCTTTTAACAGCGCCGCGACCATACCTTTCTCGTTCAGTTTCCCGGTTGCGGCGGCTACCAGCGGGAATTCCGCCACTTTCTCGATTGGCGGGGCGGGCAGCTTCTCATTGTATCCGAACCCCGCCGCCAGTCCCGTCACAAAGAAGATGGGCGGCCCGCCAATCGGCAGCCCCAGCAGCGCGTACGCCATCAACGCGGAGTATTCCTCAGTAGCCTCGTACAGCCCGAACGCGAACAACGAGAAATCCTTGATCTTAATCATCAGCGAACCGGCGTATGTTTCCTTTTCCTTCGTGGACATATTTGCGAACTCACCGGAAATGGAAACGGCCTCCGACTTATAACCGACACCCAGCCCGTCCAGCCGGAATGCGATATCCCGCGGGTTGTTAATGTTCATCCCCACTCCCAGCCCCATCAAATTCATGGAAATGGGAGATGTTTGCAAGGATGCATCCAGCAAAAAGCTAAGCCGCCCGTTATCGTAGCCGATACCGAAACGGTGGAAGCTAAACACCGAAAGGCTCTTCTCGATTGTAAACCACTTGACCATGGATATGCCGTCCGAATCCTGTGCAAATTCATTTTCCTTCGGTCTAAACTCGGTAAGCTGCGCGTAAACCTTCTCGCCGGATATATTGCCCATAATAGCCGCGCCCGGCGGAATATCCCAGCCTTCGTACTTTGTTTTACGGGTGGTAACGGCAAAGGATAGCTGCTGGATTTTTAATGAATCCAGCAGTTTCAGCTTCGTTCCCACTACGGGCAGGCCGGAGAGGGCGATGTCATTGCACGTGATAATGACGGCGCAGTCAATGATACCGTCGTTCCATACGCTCAGCTTGACCCCGCCGTATTTCTTGTTTTCGACGGTTATGTTTAAAATACTGTTACTAAAGTCATATTCCATGGACGCCTTGTCCACGCTTAGGTCGAAATCGTTCAGTACGGCGGGTACGGAGCCGCCCATTGCGCCGATCACAGCCGCAAGGGACAGCGGGCTAATCGGCGCCTTATTTTCCCAGCCGGCTCTTAGCATGTTCGTGCCGCCGGATCTGTCGTATTCGTACCTAACCGCGAAATGCTGTTCCGAAATCACAAGGCTCCCGTCAAACATTACTTTATATTCCCGTTTGCCATCCTTCACGGAAGACGAAACCTCAAACGAAGCCTGCGCGCCGCCGAAGAATTTCCGCAGTATGCCGCCGCCGGGTTCACCAACCTTTACCGTTGCCTTGGCGGTGAATGATTTATCCGACAGCCTGAACATGAGCATTGCGTTCGAGATAAGGATATCCGGTATCGGTAAAGCAAAGCCCTCCGCACCGAACAGCACGCGGGCAAACTCCGATACGAAGGCGTTTATGTGGAAATCGTTATCTTCAGGCAGCCGAGCCCCGAACTCCCATCCCTCCCGCTCCGGGGAAACGCTTGCGTACAGAATAATATCCTGGCCGAACAGCCGTACCGTACCGTCAATTAACGCGAACACACCGGTGTTTCCGCCGGATTTTTCTACGGTAACGCACACACCGATATTCAGCAGCTGTAAGCTGTCTATATCGAAGAATTTCCAAGGCTCTCCGGTTGAAAAGCTGATGTTAAAATACGGAATGGCGGAGAAATCCCCGGCTACGGCGGCTTCCAGGCGGTTTAGCGTAATCTGCGAAAACTCCCGGGGAAGCCAGCTTGCCGCGTCCAGCCCGAAAACCGACGCCACATCACCGATGTTTGGCGCTGTGAAATCCTCCGTATCAAGAATAAAATTAAACGTGCCGCGTTCATACTTCATCACGGCGGCGGATTTTGAGTTTCCGATAACCAAGTCACCCGTCAGCGAGAAAGAGAAGGCTGATTCATCCTTTTTACCGCAGGTATGCCCGATGGTGACGCCCAAATTGCGCAGCCCCAGTTTTTCACATACGGACAGGCTGACGTTTGTCCGCATCTCGAGATGCGCTATGGGCGAAAGCAGCGCCGAGCCCGTGGCGTAAATGAATGTGAAGTCGGTAACGCGGATATCCGGCAGCAAAGACAGATTGAAATTTATCCCCAGCGGTTTGAGCATTGCCCCCATGACGCCAAGGAGTGAAAAATCCGCCCCCTCCCGAGTTGCCGCGCTGAACTCCCAGTTTTTCCTATATCCGTTATACGCGCCGGATAAATCGAGCAGACAGCCGCCGATTTGCACAGAACCGCCGCCCTTTGAGGAAATGCCCTCTTTACCGGATGTAAAGCCGTATTCCTGATACAAATCGGCAACGGGAAGGCTTATCTCCGGTATTTCCGTTTCAAGACGATGGGCGACGAAAATCGCCGTTTCCCCGTCCTCATTTTTCTGCGTAAATGTTATCTTCTGGCGGCATTCGGCAAAGCCGGAAACCGCTACGGCTTTACCTTCCGGCGTCGTGTGAATGTCCGTGAACACCGCGTCACGCATATCCAGCGTGTCCTCGCCGAAAACATCGTTCAGGTACGCGGAGATATATCCCGTTTCGTTGCCGAAGGTGTTCTTGTCACACAGTGTCCAGTGCCCGCCGGAAACAGACGCGCGGATATTGGACGCAATCTTGTTTATATTCATATAAACGCCCCCAAATGTTAAATAAACCAAAATTTACTAAAATTATAGCATACCTTGACAAAATATGCTACAATTATGTTGAAAATAATAGTACCTATAGTAAATTTACTGGAGGGGTAAATAATGGGCGGAGCATTTGGACTGGGGAAAGGCTCTTATTTGGCGTATACAACGCGCACGATATTGGATGTTTCGGGCAAGATACCTGGCGCAAGCGGGTCGTTTCGGCATATCGGCACTATAGAGCTTGAAGTAATGCCGTGGGAATTTGTACAGCCGCTGGTTGACGACAGCTATAGACTCACAGGGAACGAAAGCCCGGAACTCGTAAACGCGCTTGATGTAATGCGCTGTCACGGCATGGACAGCGACGAATTTAACAGGGCGAAGCTTGATTATTTCGGAGAAAAACCGTTGTTTATGTTTCAGTGGCACCCTTACGGGCGGTATGACGTTTCTATGGGTTTCTTCAGCCCGGGCGTGTTCCTTAGGCTTGACGTAATCGACCCAGCTTTTGGCGCGGATGTCGGATACGCAAGCAGCCTGCATGACGACGATGATGTTTCCGATGTGGTAAACGTAAAAGTGTCGCCCTTTAAACCCGGTATGAGCGAACTGATAAGCAAGCTGTTCCGGGTTGCGCCCTCTCCCGATGCAGACGCAAGCTTGGGTTATTTCGCCAAGAACATCAGAGCCGTAAGGATTCAATATGTCGGAGCGGGTTTATGCGCCGGTTTATATGATGACGGCGATGCTTTAATGGGCTTCTTCGATCTTGGCTGTATTCCCGGCGGTGTTTCCGCCGGACTGAGAGATGCCGCTATAAGAAACCGCGATGCAATTATTCAATTATTGCGGACAAGTCCCGGCTTAACCGTTGTAATATCCCATTGGCATAATGACCATGTGAACCTCATCCATGCACTGCATAAAATCGATTCCGGCGCGGAGCTTTTCAAAAACGGTATTCTGATTGTGCCGGACAGCGACGCGCCGTCAAAATTAAAAGTTCAGAGCTACTTTAAGACCACGGCAACTATCCATACCATTGCACACAGCTTTCCCGGAGGCGGCACACATGTATCGGCGAACGTTGTGCTGGGTAAGGTGGACGCTTACGATATCGCTAAGAACGGCATGAACCGCCATCCGCACCACCATGGGCTGTACATGCATATAACGCATCATCCCAGCAAAACCTATGCATTGCTTGCGGGAGATTGCACGTATTCGGGAATACAAAAGCCCGTGCTTGATGATATCCAAAACGGGAGCAGGTGCTGGCTGCAAGCGTCACACCACGGCGGCGATTACGCGCTTGCGCCCGAATCCCAAACCGACAGGAGACTAAAAATTCCCAAATGCCCTACGATATCCAAATCTTCAGCAATCTATTCGGCCAACGGGCTCACATACGGCCACCCCGACAGCGATGTGATGATTCAGCATATAGGCCGCGGTTGGGGAGGCGCTTGCATACTTTACAGCCGTATTACCTACCCCACCATACTGGATTATCACATGAAATTGTATTAATGCTTGTTTTACCGGTAAAAAAATAGTAAAATCATAATAGGTATATTTAAATGAATCCAGCCGGGGGGATAGATATGCCAACGATGATATTAGTAGAGGATGAGGTTTTTGAAAGGAATTCGCTTGTAAACTGCATCGACTGGAAGCTTGTTGGCGTGCAGATTATCGGGGAGGCTTCCAATGGCTCGCAAGGGTTTTCATTGGTGGAGAAGCTGCGCCCCGACATTGTGCTTACCGACGTAAAGATGCCGGTTATGAACGGCATTGAATTATCAAGGAAAATACGCAGGCACGCCCCTGAAACGAAAATCATCTTTCTCAGCTCCTATGATGATTTTGAATATGCCAAACAGGCAATAGACTTAAACATTCAAGCGTATGTAATGAAGCCCGTCAACGAAGTGGAGCTTCTGCGGATTGTAAAAAAAGCGGCTGACGAAATAACTGAAAAAGCCCTGGAACAACGGATGTACAGCGAGATTAAGAAAAGCTACAGCATCAACGTAAGCCTTGCGCACGAAGCCCTTATAAGCCGTATGCTTATGGGTATGCGAACCGACGGGGAGAATGCGCGCAACTTGAGGCTCGAATGGTTATGTGAGCCGTCGCCGGGTAAGCTGTGCCTTTTATTAAGCCTCTACGACAAAAATTTTACAAAGTCAATAGACAAAAGCATCGCCAGCCTTAATAAAAACTGCGCCAGGCTTTGCGCGCAGTCAATCAGCGTATGCATGACGCCGGGAATACTTATAACGTTCTTTTGCGTCCGGGGTGAACCAGATATAATCAAAAAGATGGAGGGTCTTTTACAGAAATTTTTTAAGGAAAGAAACATTAAGCCTGTGAAAATAAAAATGGTGTGCGGGGAGGGCAGCCGGCGAAGCCCGTATGAGTTGTATACGGAGCTGCTGCGGCGCAGTGTGCGCCCATATCCCGGGCATGGTCCGGCTGATGAAAAGAAGAAGAATAAGCAGCAAATAGCGGATGAGGTTGAGGAAATCATACTTGCGCAATACCAATCCCAGCTTACGCTGGAATCCATTGCCAAGCAAATGCACTTTACGCCCAACTATCTGGGAACTGTTTTCAAGTCCGTGAAGAAAATAAGCGTAAACCGGTTTCTGATGAAAACGCGCCTTGAAAAGGCGGAGGAGTTTCTTCGCGGCAGTACGCTGATGATCAATGAGATCGCAGATCAATGCGGCTTTGGCAGCCTGACATATTTCCACACCATATTCAAGAAAGAAACGGGCCTAACTCCCAGCGATTTCAGGCATGGCATGTCGGAGGGCCAGGTTAATGCGTTTACTTAATAATCTGAAGTTCAGAACGCAGTTAAACGCCGGATTCACCATGATTATATTATTTATCATAGCAACGGTTATGATAATGCTGCATTTAATCCTCAGGGAAAGCTACCGTAATCAGGAAAACCAGGTGCTGGAGGCTTACGGCAGGCAAATAGCCATAAACATTGATAACCGTATAGAGTATTTTATGTCCTACCTCAGGCTTCTGGCAACAAACAAGGAGCTTCTCCAACCGATGGAAAACGGTAACCACCATCAAGTGGGCGTGATATTAAATGATATAACCTCCGAGTTTACCGATCTGCATACCGCAAGAATAAGGGATATCCGCCTCCACCGCAGAAACGCGTTCGGCGAAATAGATGATTTGTATAATGCTATCAGTAATATTGGGGATGTATTCAACGAATTTATACCGGGCAACACCGCGTACAGGGACAATTTCCTTATAACCGGCACATACTTAAACAATCGAAACGAAAAGGTTTTTTCCATATTTAAGAAAGTATATCAAACCAATCCCGAATGGGATTACTATCTTGAAATGTGCGTATACGAAACCGAGTTAATCGGGTTTTTCAGCAGTGATAAAAGCGGGAACCTCATCTGCGTCACAAACGGGCGGAATTTAATGTCAATGAGCGACCGGACGCTGTTTGGGCCGCTGCTTCACACAAGCCGCCAAAGCGGCGAGCTTTTTATTTTAAGCGGAGGCCTTGACATCTCTTATGACGCGATAGCAATTACCGCGGGAAACAGCGGGTTTGATGTGGTTATTGAGGTGATTCCCGATAACCTGAACCGCGGATACCGGCTGATGATGATACGGCTTGTTCCCGTAATCATCGGCGTGCTTGCGTCCTCCTTCGTTTTTGTGGCGCTTATGTCCATGCGCTTTGGCAGCAGGCTAAAGACCTTGCAGGAAAAAATCGCGGCGATAAGCAGCTGGGAGCTTAGTACGGACCTGCGTGTTGACGGCAGCGACGAGTTTGGGATGCTGGCCGGGGAACTGGACGAAACGAGGAAACGTATTCTTGACTTAATCGCGCAGAACAACGATATCAACGAGCTAAAGCGCGTTGCGGAGATGTCGGCGCTGCGCGCGCAGATAAACTCGCATTTTTTATTCAATTCACTTTCTTCCATTAAGTGGCTGTCGCATCAAGGCAACCCGGATGTGCTGGCCGACGCTGTGGAGAGCCTTGCCATATTCCTGAGATATTCGCTTGTTCTGGATGAAAACCAGGTGCCGCTTCACAGGGAGCTGAACCATCTTGAGGCATACATATATTTGCAAAAATTACGTTACGGCAAAGAGATCAATGTGCATATAGATATTGATACGGAATTGATGGGGCGGAAAACAGTGAAGCTTATACTGCAACCGCTTATAGAGAATTCGGTATATCACGGCAGGGGCGCGAGCGGCAATCATTTGAACATCACGATTTACAGCTATGCCGATGCCGAATTTTACTATCTTGTCGTGGAGGATGACGGTATCGGGATCCCCAAGGAGGTAATTGATAAAATCAACGAAGGGGACAAAACCGTTTCCAAAAGCGGTTATGGGCTGCGGAACGTAATTGAAAGGGTAAAGCTGTGTTCGGAAGGCTTGGGCGACGTTATAATAGACAGCAAGGAGGGTGTTTGCACAAAAATAACAATATATCAACCGCATTAAACTTTTTAATTTTTCAATTCTCTTTTTCATCTTTTTGCACAACATATTTCGAGGCAATTGCAAATTTTTGTCTAAAACACCCTTATAAACAAGCCGGTTCAAAGTTTTCATTTTGAATTATAACTAATCAAGCGTTCTATAAAAATCATTGGAATTGTGAATTATATCCTTTATTGTTATGGGTTGTTTACCTAATCTATAATATCAATAAGCAATAATTGAATAAGGGGGTGCCAGCGTGGATTCCGTTACCGAAAAAAAAGACGCAAGGAATCGATCCTTTGTTTATTTCTGGACCAACCGCTACCTCTATTTGTTATTAGTTCCGTGCGTTGTGTATTTCATTGTTTTTAATTATGTCCCGATGTACGGGCTGGTAATCGCGTTTAAGGATTTTAGGTTTTCGCGGGGAATTATGGGAAGCCCGTGGGTGGGGCTTGATAACTTCAGGCATTTATTCGGGCTTGCGGATTTTTACCGGGTGTTTGGGAATTCGCTGATGCTAAGCTTTTTACGTCTTGTGATCTGCTTTCCCATACCGATTATCCTGTCCCTTGCCATAAATGAAATACCGTTCCTAAAGTATAAAAGAGCCGCGCAAACGATGGTATATCTGCCGTATTTTATTTCGTGGGTCGTAATCGGCGGTATACTGGTAAACCTGCTTTCGCCATCATGGGGGATAATAAATCTGGTAATCAGGAATTTCGGGGGCGAGCCTATCTTCTTTCTGGGCAGCTCAAGTTATTTCCGCGGGATAGCGCTGGTGTCCCATGTATGGAAAAACGCGGGCTGGGAGACTATTATATACCTGGCCGCCATAACGTCAATCAACCAGGAGCTGTATGAAGCCGCAACCATAGACGGCGCGTCACGCTTGCAAAGGATACGGTACGTAACCCTTCCCGGGATAAAACCCACGATAATAATACTTCTGCTTCTTGCCATCGGACACCTCATGAACAACGGGTTTGAGCAGATTTTCGTCATTCAGAACAACAGCAACCTGCAGGTTTCGGAGGTGTTTGAAACATATACATACAGGCTTGGCCTGGTGAACGGGCGGTTCTCTTTTGCGGCGACGGTGGGGATGTTCAGTTCCTCCGTAGGTTTTATACTGCTGCTGACCGCGAATAAAATTGCGAAGCTTTTGGGAGAGGAGGGCATATTCTAATGTCTGATATCTCCATACCCCCGGCAATGCATAAAAACACCCCCAGGAAACCGCGTACCCGCATCCTGAGGAGCAAAGGCGATTATGCGCTTGAAGGCTTTTGCGTGATTTTTGTGGGCATATTCGCCGTATGCTGCCTTATACCGTTCTTGTATGTGTTTTTTGTATCCTTCATGTCATACAATGAATATTTGGCAAATCCGCTGCGTATTTTCCCCAGGGAATTCGTCTTGCAGGCATACAGGCAGATTTGGGGTTATGACCTGTTCCGTTCCGGCTACAGAGTGACGTTGATAATCACCGTCGGCGGAACCGCTTTAAGCGTATTCCTTCTTACCATTTCAGCTTATCCCCTCTCCAAGCCGCACCTTAAAGGCCGTAAATTCGTTATGGGCATGATATTATTCACAATGTTTTTTAACGGCGGCATGATACCCAACTTCATCCTTATCAGGAACCTCGGCATTCATAATACATTATGGGCGCTTATACTGCCCGGCTGCATTTCGGCATTTCATTTGATCCTGATGAAGAATTTCGTAAGGATAACAGTGTCGGAATCCTTGGAGGAAGCTGCCAAAATTGACGGGGCAAACGATTTAAGGATATTATTTTCGGTAGTCGTACCGCTGCTGAAACCGGCGATAGCCACCATGATTGTATTTAACGCGGTGCATTATTGGAATAATTATTTCTCCGCCATGTTATATGTATCAAGCCGCAGGCTCTGGCCGCTGATGCTTGTTTTACGGGAACTGGTCGTTGAGGATACCTCAATGGTTTCGCCCGTTTCCCAGATGCTGACGGCGGAATCGCGCTCCCACCCCTTCACCCTGAGAATGGCGGCCATCGTTATAACCATTCTGCCAATCCTGGCCATTTATCCCTTCATGCAGAGATACTTTGTTAAAGGCATATCACTGGGCTCCGTTAAGGAATAAAGCCATGATCCCGGATATCGGTGTTATGGTTTTAAATAAAAAGGAGGTTCCAAAATGGGTAAAAGGATTTTAAGCATGTTTATCACCGTTGCGATGATGGCGATGCTGTTTGCCGCGTGTCAGGCCGACACGCCTGCCGCTGGTGCCGGGGATTCTTCGGCGCCGGTGGAATTGACGGCAGTATTTTCAATCAACCCCGAGGTTGTAATTGAAAATAACCCCATATTCGCGATAATCGAAGAGAAGCTTAACATCAAGCTTATTGTCGAAGCGCCGCCGCAAAGCGGTTACGGTGAGCGCGTCAGGATGATGGTAGCCACCGGCGATATGCCCGATCTCTTGCATTACGGAGCGGACATTTTCGCCACTCAGTGGGCCGAGGAAGGCTTGCTTCTGGATGTAACCGAACTGATTGCCAATTATCCCAACCTCTCCGCGAATGTTACCATGGAGCAGTTTGGCGACTGCATTTTCCTTCCCGACGGCAGGATATACGGCGTACCGCGCCCGAACTCTTATGATAAATGGGGGTTCCTGATAAACAAGAAATGGCTTGATAACCTCGGCCTTGAACCGCCGCGCACCATAGACGAGTTTATTGAGGTCTGCCGCGCGTTCACATTTGACGATCCCACGGGTACCGGCGCAGTGACATTCGGCGCGAGCCTTCACGGGAACCAGACATCCCTGGATTCGGGCATCTGGCATTTGCAAAACGATTTCCTTTCAATGGCTTTTAACATCTCAAGCTGGCACCACGGTATGCCGGACGTTGACGGAAGCGCGCAATTGCGCCCCCTTAAATCCGGATACGCCGATTACATGCAGCTTGTACGCGCTCTTTACGAAGAAGGCATTATCGACCGGGAATTCGTAACCCACAGCGCCAATGAAAACCAGGAGAAGTTTGCCATGCAGCGCGTGGGCATAATAGGCGCGTCCGAAGGCAACTATATCCCCAACATCATTGAGAGGTTCGGCCTTGAGCTTGACGATTACATTTTCATGCCTCCCTTGGTAAGAAGCTTGGAGGACAGGCCTCAATACGCTATGCCCCCCTCCTGCTGGATGGCATACTATGTAAACGCCAACACGACCCCGGAAAGACAGGACGCCGCCCTTCGCCTTCTTGATTTCGCGAACTCCGAGGAAGGCTTTGTCCTCTTGCAGATGGGCATTCAAGGCGTACACTACAATTCGTACGACATTGTAAACCGTACTGTTGACCGCGCGCCGGAACAGCTTGCCGCAAGGGAAAGGGCAACCAGCAACAACTTTGCCATGGCGAACGCCTTTGAAGGCAGGCCTCCGCTGCAAGGCGGCGCCACTCCCGAACAGATTGCCAAATGGCAGGTTGAGGCGGGCTTTGCCGACTCCGTAACAACAAAGGTGTACTTCGGTTTTACCAAAATGCTGGATCGGATCGGCGTTGAGTTCCCCGATGAAGTGATGACGCTGAACAGCCTTGAAGTGCGTTACATAACCGGCGAGGTACAATTACCGGCTCTGCTGGATTATATCAGCAATACCTACGCCCCGAGAACCGCTGCTATCGCACAGGAATTAGCCGATTTCATGGCGGCAAATCCCGCGCGTTTTGTAGATTGATATTACACGCCTTGGGGGTATGATTTATTCACCCCCAAGGCATAAAAAACAGGAGGTATTATGAGCAAGCAATTTAAGCTTGGCATAGTTGTTGATGTGGTGCCGTTGAATCTGATCAGCAAGGGCTGGGAATACTTCGAGGTTCCCGCGGCGATCCATGCCAGCGCGCTGTTCAGCGACAAGGAATGGGAAGACCAAAAGGCGCTTTACAAGGCGGACGGACGCCCGTGCCTGAGCACAAGCCACATGTTGGGCCCGGGGATGACCTGGCGGGGCGCGTGCGGGCCTTATTACAACCGCGAAGTGATTCTGTTTGCGCTTGAGCGGGAGTTTAAGAGGCTCAATGAGTTGGGTTGCAAATACATTGGCTGCTGGGGCGGGCATTTTTACTGCCCTGACGGGTTTGACCGGGCTAAGGCCATGGATCAGGCCATCAGCACCGCTAACATTATGGCGGATTTTGCCGAGATGTACGGAATGGAGATTGCCCTTGAACCCCAGGCCGAGCTGGCGACGCTGTGGCCCAGATATTTGGAAGCCATTGACTTCGCTAAGATGACCGGGCGCAGATCCATTAAGGCTATGGTTGACTTAAACTATTTCCTTGAGTTGGATCAGCCTCTGGAAGATATTTTGAAATACCCCGAGTATTGCCTTGACGTGCATATCCAGGGCGATGGCGGCGCACAGCCCAATGTCGGGAGCAGGGATGATATCTTTTTAAAGCTGTTTAAGATCCTTAAAGAAATAGGATATGATAAGGGAGTATCCGCGGCATGTCCATGGGTAATAACAAACGGAGCCGCGGAAATCGATTATAAATACGAAACGGATACAACTCTGGCGTACTTGCAGGGACTGCGCGAGAAGGTTTATAAGTAAACAATGGGGGAGGGGAGCATTTGAAGGGCTTCCCTCCCTTGAATTTTCTAAAGGAGATTTTATATGTGCGATAAATTGCAGGTTGCGGTTATAGTTGAGAACCACCCATATGATGTTGTGAATTTTCAAAGAATGCTGGGCAGCTTTACCGATTGCGATTGCTATGTCCAACCCTTTGATTTATTTGCGCAGGATGAGGACAATAAAGGCAAGTATGATACCGTGCTGTACTACAGCATGAACTGGGACTGCCCGCCGCAGGACAGCCCGATTTACAAATATATGGAAAATGAGCTCGGCAATACCGGTCAGGGGATAATCCTGCTGCATCACGCACTGCTCAGCTTTCAAAAGTGGGATATTTACACTGAAGTTTCCGGTGTGCGCCTTCGCGGTGCGGACGGACTGTTCCGTTATACGCAGAACCAGATTGTAAAAGAACATATCTTAGATACGGGGCATCCCATCACTGTCAACATTCCGGATTTTACCATAACGGACGAGACATACATTATGGGTGAGCCTGATGAACCGGGCAACCTAATCCTTATTACCACTGATAACCCGGACAGTATCAAGAATATAGCGTGGACAAGGGAATATAAAAAAAGCCGGGTGTTCTGCTATGCTTCGGGCCATGATAACCGGGCGTATGCCGATAATAATTTCCGCAGGATTTTACATAACGCCATATTATGGACGGCCGCTAAGCTATAAAGGCTCAACTTCGATAAAATAGAGGTTGAAAGAGCCCGCGCGTTCACATCATACCAAGTTGCAATCTAAATCACACTAACTCCGGGCGGATGATCCAGTACGCTCACGCTCAGGCCGGTTCATCCGCCCAGAGTAAGTGTTGCTTTGATTGCAGCTTGGTATCAGTATCGCATTTTTCCTTATCATTCCAAAAAGTAGATACATAGACTTCCTGCTCTGTGTGCAACCTACATTTGGGGTGATTTTTTATTGAAACGTGAAAATTTAATAACACAGGTTAAAGAAGCATACGCAAATATTGCTTCCAGCGATTCACAGCGGCATTTCGATAAGACAACAACAGGTTTAACGGCAGAGACATACTATGAGAATTTACAAAATGCGGTAATAACCGAGATCAATAACGGCACATTTGATAACTGCCGTTCTGGTATAGAGATTGTTAACCGGGTGGCCGCCGATAAAACGCTGCTTTCGAATTGGGGGAATAATAATGCCGGAGAAGGATAATAATGCTTTAACTATGCCTATGAACGAATCCAGCAATACTCCGATGCCTAATATCATCACCGCCCTCGTTAAGGAAAATGGGCACGTTACCGGTTATCAATTATCAGACGGCACCATACTCGGTAAGCCCGAAGCCGTTGCGTTGGCTAAACAGGGCGGATTCACGGGTGTCGGTATAGCTCATCGCAATGGTGAAGAATACTTGAAATCGTATCCCGATGATACTGAGGATAACAACCTTTCGTCTTTACCGTCTGTAGAGGATCTGAATAAAAACGAGGTATAGCATATGGCTGAAACAAAGGACAGCAAGAATCAATCCACGACCAAGGATGAGGAAAATCAACGCCGCAAGGTTCCCAAGAAAAAAGAGAGTAACGACGGCGACAGTACACCTAAGTAATGATTTCATTTTCTGATAAGGAGCATATCATGCCAATAAATAAAAAAACCCGAGAAGAACAACGGAAATCCAATGATAAGACACCTCCTGCCAGACGGGAATCATCAAAAGAACACAAGGATGACCGTGATGACCGGTCATAATTTTAATATGGCAGTCCAATGACCGCGTTAAATTTTAGGGTGTTCAGCGCATCAATTACTTATTAATGGAAAACGATTGAGCGCTGAACATTAAAATTTAATTAGGTCAATGGACTAATTAAAGGATGATTCATATGGGTTCAACACCGGCAAACCGAATAAAACAACAACGAAAGCGGAAAAAAGTTAAAGGCGAACCGCAGGAAGTACAGGAACAAAAGCGTGAGGCTAAGGGTAGCGATTAGCTACCCTTATACCAAGTTGCAATCAAAGCAACACTTACTTTGGGCGGACGAGCCGGCCTGAGCGTGAGCGTACCGGATCATCCGCCCGGAGTTAGTGTGATTTAGATTGCAACTTGGTATTAGATTTCAATATCGGGTATTGTATGCCATCAATGCTTGCGGATTTGGCAAACACAAGGCCGGCTCCTACGCATACTCGAAAAACTCCAGCCTTTCTCCGTCGGGCCCCTCGAAAAACACATTTTTTACGCCGCCCAAAATAGGCACGGAGTTTATTTTTGAGGAGTCTATCCCAATACCGTTTGCTTTTGCGTTTGCAATAGCTGCTTCGATATCATCCACCTCTACAGCCAAGTGATCGATAACCCCCGCCGCACGCACGGCATCTTTTACCTCGATCAACTCAATAAGGCACGTTCCCGCGCTCAGAAAAGCAAGCTCAACATGGATGCTTTCCCTTTTGTCCAGCGAAAACCCCAAGCGCTTGTAGAAATCCACGGATGCCTCCATATCCTTAACAAATATTCCGATATGCGCAAGTCCCTTGATATTACCTTTACTCATACTGCTCCTCCTATGTAATTATATCAGCCGCTTAAACCGCGGCGTTTTTGATCCATCCACAAATTAACGCAAAGCCCCAAAGCCACTAGCACCCCTCCAACGACATTCCGCCAAGAGAACTCCCCCGACAGCAGCATATCAATAAGCAAACCCGCGGCAACCTGTCCGATAAAAAGCAGCAGCGCAAAGTATAACGCCGATACCCTCATCACGATTATGTTTACCAGTGAGATCATAAATACGCCCATTGCGCCGCCCAGGTATATATACAGCCTCGGGTCAAGGCTCAGCTCCGCAAAGCCCGCCTCACCTCGCCCGAACAGCAAGAAAACGATAATGGCAAAAACCGAGCCGGTCATGAAGTTATACCATGCGCTTGCGCGCCAGCTTGTAAGCGCGGCAAGCCTGCCGTTGGTCATGCGGGTCACGGCAATGTTAATCCCCGCTATGAACGACACCAGAACGGCAATTACTTCGAAGCTGTTTATCATCGCGGCGATACCCGCCATAACGAGTACAAGGCCAATCAATTTATGCCTGTAAAAAGCCTTTTTCCCAATACCCAGCCAGCCCCAGTGGTCTATAACAAGGCCGGAAACGGCTTGCCCGAACAACACCAAAGCCGTTATCGCGCTTACGCTTATCCTGCTGAAAGCGAGGTTGTTAAAGATAATAGTCAAAACCCCGACAGCGCCGCCCGTATACAGAAACCACTTCTGCCGCGCCATAAACGCGCGGTCGCGTTTTACAGCTAAAACAACGGAAATAATCAGCAGCCCGGAAATATGTATAATAACTGTTGAGGTCAGCAGCCCGTAACGCTCCGCCAAAAACCCGTTCAACGCCACCATAACCGAAGCCAGCGCGCCGATAAAAATTGTCAGAAAGTAAAGAGTCACGTTTAAAATTCCCCTAATTCATATTCTTACTGCGCATGGAGATTTATACGATACAGCCCTTTCGCTTCTCCTGTATCCTGTCCGCGTCGTACTTCTCCCAATGGATGGCCTGTTCAACATACTGTGTCCGGGGTTCGGGATTATACGCCGGGTAACCGAAGTAAACCATGCCGACGGGATGAATGTTATCGGGAATGCCTAATAAGCCCCTTATGTCCTCATTTTTAAACGCGCCGATCCATACCGACCCTAAATCCATCGCTTCGGCTGCCAGCAGCATGTTTTGGATGGCGGCGGCGCAATCTATTGTGCCGACGTCATTTTCCCAAGGTATGAATTTGGGATTGCCGCAAACGATCATGATGAGCGGGGTGTTGTAATCCCCATTTCCCGGGAAAACCACGGCTTTGATTTTATCAATCACCGTTTTGTCCGTGCAAACTATAAATTCCCACGGCTGGATATTACAGGCCGAGGGCGCGGCCATCGCCGCTTCGAGCAGCCTTGTGATTTTTTCTTTCTCAACCGGCCTGCCCTCCACATACCGGCGGATACTCCGCCTCGCGCAGATGTTCCCGAACACATACTTTTCCCTTTCGTTCATGGTTTCCTCCAATCCGGGCAGGAACAAGGCCTGACCTCACAAAGATTTTTAACGCTTATCTAAAAACCTCAACCGCCGCAACAACGCGCAGCATATCCTCATCAACCTTTCCGCGCCCGTAAGCGTCGAAGAACCGTTCGCGGTATTTATGTGTCTTTAAGTTCCATGCCAATGTCCACGCGGCCCAGAACAAGTCTATATGCCGGTCGCCGGCTCCGCCGCGGCCAAGGTCTATAAACCCGCTGAAACGCCAATCGTTAAGGATTACATTAGGCAAACAGTAATCCCCGTGCAGGAGGGTGTCTGTTTTTAAAAGATGCCCGTGATTCTCCACAATTGTCCAAGCTTCTTCTTCGCTTGCATATCCCCGTCTATCGGGAAACCGGCTCTTATCATAAGTGCCATTGCGTTTATTCTCTGCCGCTCCGGTAAGATACTGTTCCGTATGGTTCGCGGGGCAATCTGTAAAATCCATGCTGTGCAGTAAGGCAAGCTGTTCCGCGAATATATCGCATAAACGTTCAGGATGCTCCAAGTGTTTTGGAGCAATACCGTCGTCACCGTGTATTTTACTAGTCAAAAGCCAGTCGCGTTCATCTGATATGTAGGCAAGAACGTTCGCCGCAAGACCCTTGCCGCGGAAATACCGCGTCATTGCGGCCTCGCGTTCCAGCCTGCCTTTCGGCATTGACTTCAAAAAGAACCCCGCGTCTTTGTTTATAAAGATAACGCGCGCTTCCGGCGAGCAGCTACTGTCAAATAATTCAGCGTCTAGATATGCGCGCAGATCGGCGGGGAAGGCCTCTATATTTGGTTTTATTCGGGTAAGCGTCATGTATCAATCCGCACCAGTTCAACAAGCGCTTTGTTCCGGTAAACAAGGTCCGAGCGGGAGGTAAAACCGATTTTCTCCCAGAACGCGTTGCCGCCCTCGTTATACCCGAATGCGACCAACGCAACTTTGGTAATGCCGATATTTTTCAACGCGGCCATTGCGGCTTCCACAAGCTGCGTGCCGATACCGTTATTACGATGACAAACATCCACGCAAGCATGGTGTATATACCCCCTGCGCCCGTCGTCGCCGCACATAATCACGCCGATAATTTTTCCGTCAAGCTCGGCGACAAATGATGTATGCGGGTTTCTTTTCAAATATTTACCAATTCCCTCGCGGCTGTCGTCAACATTATTAAGGCCCATATTAGGCGTCCGCATCCACAGCGCGTATACATCATCGTAGTCAGCTATATTAAATATACGTATCTTCATTTTCAATCACCCGCTAAAAGCGCAAACAACATTATCGCCGTCAGCCGCCAATCCATATCGCTGTGTTATAATTATAACATGTACCGTTATAAATTGACAATAATTAATGAACGTGGTGGAATAGCCCAATTATATTTTAAAGGAGCAGGAAAAATATGGTGCTGACTGGAAAAAGAGATGATTAAATCGGCATAGGTAAAATTTATATGGCCTTTTGATGGCCTTTGAGTGTTATAATAAATGAAAAATGTAGATTCATGTTTTATATCGGAATCGGAGCTTATAGTGTTCAGATCCCGCTATAATGTGAGCTGCCGTATATTTAAAAATTCGTTTGCAAAACGACACGGGCTTTTTATGTGGGGAGGTTGAAAGCAATGCGTATCCTTGCGATTGACGATAACAAAATGGCTTTAGAGGAACTTGTTACCGCAATCAAAGAGGCGCTTCCGCCGGCTGAGGTTTTTTCATTCGGGAAGCCGCTTGAGCTTTTAGCGTTCGCGAAAGAAAACGATTGCCACGCGGCATTTTTAGAAATTGAAACATGGGGAATGTCCGGGCCGGAGCTTGCGGAGGAATTGAAGAAAATACATCCAAAAATTTACATAGTTTTTTTTACGGCCTACATTACTTTCAAACGTGATATTATAGATTTGCGGCCATGCGGTTTTATGATGAAGCCGGTGACGAAGGAAGCCGTATGGCGCGAGCTGGAGATCCTCCGGTTCCCTATTGAACAGAAGGCGAACGCGAGGGTATACGTACATACCTTCAGTAATTTTGAGGTATTCGTATACGGCAAAACCGTTGTGTTCAACCGGTCAAAGGCCAAGGAATTGCTGGCATACCTGGTGGACCGTCAGGGGACTTCTGTAACAACGGCCGAGATTGCCGCTGTTTTATGGGAGGACAAATCGTATGGCAAATCGGTGAAAAACCAGGTATCGACGGTAATTTCCGAAATGACTAAAGTGCTCAGAGAACACGGCATTGAGGACATTATCATCAAAAGCTGGAATCAAATAGCGGTTGACACTTCAAAAATAAGCTGCGATTATTACGATCTGCTGAACGGGCATGTTACTACCAACGCTTACTCCGGTGAATACATGGCAAACTATAGCTGGGCGGAAATGACCGCCGCTTTATTAAGCCAAAGAATTAATAATACATAGAGAATTATTGACCCGAACGATGAAATCATATCAGAAATCGTTACGGCGGTAAGAGAAATATATAAACAGGACAGGATTGAAGCATTTAAAAGCCCCTTGTTGTATGAAAGCTTGTCCAAGACGTCAATCAATCCTTCGGGGAGAACGGATAGAATGCACATAAGTGAGTACACCAAGCAACTCCTTACGTATAAAATAGGCATCGTCACTCTTTCCGTATGCAGGCTCAACGGCGGCAATGGCTTCAGGTACCGTTTTAATAAGATGAAAATTGTGCAAATGATTAAAAGTCGCGTTTGGAATACACTTTGACGCAAATAATGTATGACAGGGCCAAAATAACCGTGGCGGTTATAAAAATCATGCCATTCACCAAAACCATATTTTCAGCGGCGAAATTCAGGAACTTTTCTACAGGCGATTCCGACCTGTTTTCAAGTAACGTAAACGAAAATAATCCTCCTAAAAAAATGATTATTTGAATAACGATTGTTAAATACTTGCCTTTCAAGTAACCAAGCGTAAAGAGTAACGGAAAATTGCACAGAACAAGTACGGCATACAGCAGGTAACCGACGGCAATAACCGTGATTAACAAAGTACCATTTAATAAATATTTGTTCGTGAAGGTGAAAAAAGGGATGTTATAATTATTTACCATAAACATACAGCCGATTCCAATTAATATACTGCCGATTAATATAATAAATGACAAAAAATATCTTCCGGCGACAATATCGCGCTTTTTGACGGGTAAAGTTAAATACAGCTTGTTCAATTCGCCTTTTTCCTCAACGGCAAAGGGATAGGTTGACATGCCAGTGAACAACCAAACACTAATAGAAACAATTATTAACGAACTGCCTAATCCACCCAAAAATACAAAAAACAACATCGGAAACAAGAATTTTAGATAAACCTTCATCGCCAGCCAATCAAGGGCCGCCATTTTAACAATCATTTTTATAATCCTCCTTATTAATGTGAATCATAATATCGTCAAGGTTGACTGGTTCTGTAACAACTCTTGAGGGGAAGCCCCCGAGGTTGGCAACCTCAATCATGCCCTCAAAACTGCTGGTATCCTCACGCAGCCCTATAACGCTTTCGCGCTTTTCCCGAGGTAAATCCCCTGCGCGGCCCCTAATAAGGCAATATTTTTCGATAAGCTCGTCTTTCAGCCCGGTGTAGACAATCCGCCCTTTATGGATATAGATGATGTAATCCGCGATTTTTTCAAGGTCGCCGGTAACATGGGTTGAAAACAGTACGGTTTTATTTTCCTGCGTTAAATAGTCCTGTAAAATATCAAGCATTTCATCACGCATAACGGGGTCGAGGCCGGAAGTAGGCTCGTCAAGCAGTAAAAGCTTAGCGTCGTGGGACAGTGCGGCGGCCATACCGAGTTTCATTTTCATGCCGCGCGAAAACGTTTTGAATTTCTGTCCGGCATCAAGCGAAAACTTTTTTAGGTAGCTGTGATATACTTCACTGTCCCATTTTCTGTAAAACGGGCGTAAAGCTTTCTCGATGTCAGCCGGTGTCCAGTCCTCTTGAAAATAAGGCTGGTCGAAAAGCGCGCCTAAATCTTCTTTAAATGAAATATCATCATTGGACTTTCCAAGTATTTCAATGTCGCCGCCATCTTTTAATACCATGTTCAGCATAAGTTTAAGCGTCGTTGTTTTCCCCGCGCCATTCTGACCGATAAACCCGGTGATATAGCCGCTTGGCACGTTGAAGCTTACCCCGTCTAGCGAAAAACCCTTATACTTCTTCATCAAGTTTTTTACTTCAATTGCATTTTGCATTACTCATCCTCCAATTCATCTAATAAACCGCGAATCTCCGCCATCGTCAACCCGGCCATTTTACCCAGCCGTACGGCGGCGGCAAGCTTTTCCTTTGTTTCCGTTACATACTTAAAACGCATTAAATTGCTGTCAATCTTTTTTACATAGCACCCTTTTCCGGGCACGGTTTGTAAGAAGCCCTCAATTTCCAAATCGTTATATGCCCGTGTGGTAGTTATAACGCTTACCTTCAAATCACGGGCAAGCTGACGTATTGACGGCAATAACTCGTTTTCAGGCAGCTCGCCGGACAAAACCGACGCCTTAATCTGTTCTTTTATCTGTTCGTATATTGGCTCGCTTGATTTATGAGTTAAAACTATTCGCAATTCTTCACCCCCGTAAATGTTTTTCTGAGAATGACCGTATATGTATAGTATATACACACGTTTTTAATTTGTCAAGAATAATTTGTAAAACGATAGATTGGGTTTAATTAACACGCAAACTTTGGCTGACATAAGGTTTATAAAAATGGAAAATTAAATTACGAAAAAGAAGTGGAAAATCAATTTGCTTTGAGATATAATTGTGATATGAAATATCTGCTTACGGTGTTACTTGTGTTAATCACGATAATGCAGGGCGGATTCTCCGATGCTGTTTGGAGCTTGTGCGGTCTTGTTGCAGCACTGTTCCTTTTGACCCGCGCAAGGAAACGGCCTCCGATGCCTGCCCTGGTTATTATGTTCCCGCTGATCATTGCGTACGCCGCTTCGGCAATAATTCATGGTTTGCCATTTGAATCATTGGCTGTTGTATGCAGGGTTATGGTCACATTTTTACTGTTCATTGCGTTTTACAACATAGAAACCGATGTTTCAGAATCGGTTTTTATCGCTGGCATGGTTGTTGCCGCCATTGGATTTACATCTCTGTGTGACGTGTTTTATTGGAATGGGGCTGTAATATCCGGAAGGCTGCAAAGCGTTTTCCAATACGCAAACGCCGCAGGATTCTTTCTTGGTGTGGCTGCATTTTTAACGCGCCTCAACACGAAGCGTTCCGCGTTTGCCCCATTCATAGAAACCGCATTAATTCTGACGCAGTCTGTCGGAGCGTTGATTATCTATGCCGCAGGCTGGGCGATATATCTTCTTAAAAATAAAAACGTCCGGTTTCAATTAGTGCTTTGCGGTTTTGCCGTCTCCTTTTTCATAGCTGCGGGCATATATGTTCTTTTATTTTTTTCATTTATGCCACAGCTTGGGATACTGTCCCTTGTTATCTTACTGGGCTTTCATAAAAAGTTGTCACTATGGGTTGAAGCGTTGGCGAAACGCCGGTGGTTTTGCCGGCTCGGAGGCGCGGCATGCCTTTTTGCCGCTTGGGCTGTTTTCCTTACCCGTGGGTTACGCCCGTTCGCCACTTATATAGAGAGGCTTATCCACATATGGGACGGATTGCGGGTTATATTCCGGCATCCGCTGGGAATCGGTCCCGGTATATGGCAGTATGAGCTTTTTGCCCATCAATCGTCTTTATACTCTGCCTCAAAAATACATAGCGAATACATTGCGGCCGGTGTGGATGCCGGGTTTTTGGCGATTGCCGCATCTCTGATATTTATTATTTATTGGCTCAAAAACATGCATTGGGATGGCAAAGCGGTATGCGTTATCATGGTTTTGCTCAGCGCGGTTATGGATATATCTTTTTCGTTCCTATCTATTACAATGGTTACCGTGTGGCTGATCGTCCTTACGCTCCCCAAATCGCAGACTGTGCCCGCATCGGCGCGAGCCTTGTTTCTGTTGCCTCTCGCGTTATGCTCTGTTGTATTCGTCCAGTCTGCCATGAAAAATCATGCCGGATGGATAGCGCTGACAGACCCGCCGGCGGCGGCGGAGATATTGGAACGGCTTTATATCCGTAACGATACCGGGGCGGCCTTATCGCGCATATCCATATATTTATATATGGAGCGGCATGACTTGTTGGAAGCGGTTTTTGAAGATCTGCCGCATCCCGGCACAATCGCGCATGCGCAAATGACCCGGTCACTGATGCGCCGGGAGCTGTATGAAGAAGCCGCGGAAAGCGTTGTTGTCTGTATTGAGAGCGGTCCGCACCGATTGACAGGGTACAGGCTGTTGGAACAGATACTGCCTCATCTTGACGGGGAGATGCAGAACGAATACCGGCGCAAAGCCGATTTGCTTATACCCGAGGTTAATCCTCTGTTTGCATATATACAAGCAATGGAGGGAAGATAATTACCATTGCGCTTCAATAAAGAAAGGATGGAAAACATGAAAAATAAAAAAATGATATCATTCATTCTGGCAGCGGTGATTTTTTTATTGGCTCTTCCCTCAGCCGCCCTGAATGGCATCAGCGGGTTTGTCCGTATTCTGGTGGAACCGTCATTAGTATATGACGCGGTATACTCATTCAGGGATGGGATGGCATGGGTAAAAAGAGACGGTAAAGTGGGCTTTGTCAATAAATACGGTGAGGTTGTTATTCCTATAGAGTTCGACGCAGCTTCCCATTTCTTCAGCGAAGGCTTGGCAAGGGCAGGGCAAGGCAGCATGGAAACCGGTTTTACATATGGCTTTATTGATAAAACCGGTGCCCTTGTTATTCCTTATGAATATGGTTCCGCAAGGCGTTTCATTAATGGGTCAGCGTATGTGAGTAAGGATGGCAGGTTTGGCTATATCGACGCATCCGGGCAGATTACTGTCCCTCTTGAATACGATTGGATAACTGAGTTCACCGATGGGCTGGCAATAGCCAGAAAAGGCGGCTTTAGCGGTGTCATAGATAATAATGGGAACAGCATAATACCGTTTGATTATACCAGCCTTTCTTTTGCCGAAGACGGTTTGATCAATGCAAGGCATGGCGACTGGCAAACCGGCAAAGCAGGTATTCTTGACAGATTTGGCAATGTTGTAGTGCCGTTTGAATATGACTGGATAGACATCTTTTATGAAGGTTTGGCAGCGGTTCGGAAAGATGATATGCTCGGTTTTATTGATATAACCGGGAATGTTGTTATACCGTTTCAATATGGAAGTATCGGCATCCGCGAGGAGGATCCGCGTTGGAGGTCAAGATGGGCACATCGCGGTTCGTTCGAAGATGGGTTTGCGGTAATCAGCAAAAAGGATTGGGAAAATGGCGACTGGGAGTCTGGGAACGAATACGGGCTTATAGATAGAACGGGGAATGTTATGCTTCCGTTTGAGTATGATGTTATTTATTCATTTTCGGAAGGGTTAGCCGTAGTAGGTATAGGCGAACTTAGAGACGGGGAGTGGGGATTAGATCTTTACCATACTTTTGGCGCTGTTGACACAAACGGTAACTTAGTGGTTCCCTTTGATTATGAGAGCGTCAGCTATTTTTTAGAAGGTGTCGCATCTGCCAGAAAGGATGGCAAAGCCGGTTTAATAGACACCGGCGGCAATGTTGTTATCCCCTTTGAGTATAATTGGATCGGGCCTTTTACAAATGGGGTGGCAACGGTCAGCAAAGATGGGAAAAACGGTTTAATAGACAGTGCCGGCAATATTATTATCCCAATAGAATATGATTGGATTGGAAGTTTTTCATATGATTGGTTTAATCGTTTTGATAATGCGGTGGGAATTGCCGGAAAAGATGGAAAAACCGGGCTTTTAGATAATGAAGGCAATACTATTATCGCTTTTGAATATGATCGGATATGGCGTTTAATAGATGGGGTAGCGTTTGCCAGAAAGGGAAATTGGTCAACCGGTACAGATACAATCATTAATATATCCGGAAATACCGTCAATGCGCTGCCGTTAAACGCCCTTTTACAGTTTAACGAAGACCGTAATAATAATAGAGCCGACGGGCTGTTTTGGATTTACACGGGTGACAGCGCGAACGGATTTCAATATGGCATCTTAGAAATCAACACCGAATACGTCGAATAGCGGTATGACCGCAAATCGGTGTCCGCCCCGCGCTTTAGCTGCTCGCGGCTACCTGAAAATCTCTGTCGTTTTCGCGGCCATTCTTTGGCCATAGAGCTTGAATGTGTCTATGCTTTCATCCAAACGAGCTGTTAAAGCGACGGGACCCAAATGGATCACCGGATTACCGCAGACATAACCCCCGGAATAGGTGAGCATACCGTGGCAAAGCATATGGTCGAGGATTAAGCGTATGCCAAGCTCGCCGCCGCCATGTATGTAATTAGCGGTAGCAAAAGCGCCGCCAATTTTCCCGGCCGGTTCGTATATTTTGAACGGCCTTTCCAGAAAGCCCTTGACCGCTGCGCTCACACTCGAATAATAAATGGGTGTTCCCAGGATTACGCATCTGCTCTCCTTTACCCATGCCTCGTCTATTTCCTCGATAGGGAAAGCCTTGGCTTCCGCGTTTTCCGCCGTTTGTATGCCTTCGGTAATCGCTTCCGCCATCAGTTTGGTGTTGCCGGTTACGGAATGGTATAACACGGTCAGCTTCATTTGTATGTCCTCCTAAGAAAATAATTTGATTGCCGATTGGCGCAGGCGTGACGCGTCCTCTAGGGACACAACGGCATTTATATGGATGCCGTCCTCCTGATATTGGCAGTCAAGTACCTGTCCGTTGGCATAAACGCGGGATAATAACGCCCCCGCGTCAAGCGGAAGCAAAACCGAAAGCTCGGTACGCATTACGGTAAGTTCTTTGGCAATGGCATTCTTCAGGTTTTCAATGCCCATCCCTGTTGCGGCGGAAATGGCTACGCTGGCGCTTTCCTTGAAGAATTCGCCTGAAATATCGCATTTGTTGTATACAGTTAAGGTTGGTTTGTTGTTGACTTCCAATTGATTAAGCACATCGCAGACAACCTCCATTTGCTGCGTCCGGTCACCAGAGGACGCGTCCACCACATGAAGGAGTAAATCGGCGTAGCGCGTTTCTTCCAATGTAGCGCGAAAAGCGTTTACAAGGTCATGGGGAAGTTTCTTGATAAAGCCAACGGTATCCACCAGCAAAAACTCGCCAAAACCATAATTTACCCGCCGGGATATCGGGTCCAAGGTGGCGAACAGTTTATCTTCCGCCAGAACGCTGCTGCCCGAAAGGCTGTTCATAAGCGTCGATTTGCCTGCGTTTGTATAACCGACAAGGGCAACGACGGGAATCTTAGAACGCTCCCGCGCAATACGCGCTACGTCGCGCTGGGTTTTTATTTTGTCAATTTCCTTCTCCAGTTCGTCCAGACGCTTACGCAACAGCCTACGGTCCACTTCCAATTGCGTTTCACCCTCGCCGCGGCGCGCACCGCTGCCGCCGCGCCCGCCGCCGCCCATACGCGTCATATGCGTCCAGTAGCCTATCATCCTTGGAAGCAGGTATTTTGTCTGAGCCAGCTCAACCTGCAGCCGCCCCTCATGGGTTGAAGCCCTGCCGGAAAAGATATCAAGAATCAACGACGTCCGGTCAATAATCTCTGTTTTTTTGCCCAGCTCCTTATGGATGTTGCGGATTTGCGCCGGTGAAAGCTCGTCGTCAAAGATAACGACGTCGGCTTGCAACTTTTGAATTTCAAGAATCAGGTCATGCAGCTTGCCATATCCGAGGTAATAGCTCTTGTCCGGCGTTGCCCTGGGCTGCAGCACAAATCCGACGGTTATAAACCCGGCGGTATTGGCTAGTTGTAAAAGCTCGTAAAGCGGCTCATTATCCTCCTGTTTAACGTCAATACCAACTAAAATCGCGCGCGCAATCTCGGCTTCAGCTTTTTTCGTTTCCGATGGGCGGACGCGGATGTCGGCCAGGTTTATTTCCGCCCAAAGCAGATCGTCAGGTATCGAATTTATATTATACGGGCCGAATAGATTGACGGAGAGATCATCGTCTGTACCGTCCAGAATGCCGACTTGCATCGAAACAGGCATTCCTCCCGATACTCCGACGGCAGCCATAGCGTCGAGACGGAGGCTTTTAAGAGATTGTATGTCAACTATTGAAAGCGCAACGCTTCCTCCTTGGCCGACCGTTCGCTCAACGAATTGCCCGCCTATGCGTCCGGGATGCGTATGGATGCACCGGATACCGCTCAGCCGGTTTTCCGAACGGCGTTTCCGTAAAGCCGGGAGCGACACGCGGTCATGCTCGCCGACGGCGACGGTAATAATCCGCCCGGAGCGTTCGATATATACCATAGCTTCACGTCCGGTAGCTTCGGTAAAGAACGCAAGCGATTCAAGTATATCCTGCGTACAGAATTGCCTGCGGTCTATTTCTGTATCGTAAATATTTTCCAGCCGCTCTATATACGAACGGCGTATGCCGTTTATGTTTCCGTGTATTTTATGCACAGTCAGAGTCCTTTTCTTGTTAAAAAGCCCTAATTCAATTTCAAACCATAATAACAATGTGAATATACATTGCCGTCAATAACCGCGATATCAGGAAGCGTTCCCCATAATTCGAATTGAAATTTTTTAAGGAGTGCGATGCTTCCGTTATTACAGCTTAGCAAAAGGGCAAGGAGATTCTTGTATCCCAAATCCTTGGCGGCGTCAATAGTATGACGCACAAGATTGCCGGCAGTGCCTTTGCGGTGGTGGCTGTAATCAATGTAGTAGCTAATTTCCGCGGTGTCAATAAAGGCTTTCCTGCCGAAACGGTATTCAAATAAATAACAGTATCCTAAAACCGTTCCGCAATCCTCATACACAAAAATAGGGGTACGTTCCTTGCTTTGCGATAAAAACCATAATTTTCTTTGTTCTATTGAGAGTGTTTCCGTGTCGGCGGTTGCCTTTCTTGATTCAATCGCCTGGTTGTAAATCATTGTAATGCTGCTTAAGTCGTTTTCCGTGGCTTTCCTTATCATTTAAATTAATCCCCATTAATGCTGAAAAACGGCTTCGAGATTCACAGGAATCAGGAAGCCGTTTGCAATTTTATTTAAGTGTAATCTTTGCGCCGACTTCTTCGAGTTTCTTTTTAATCGCCTCGGCTTCGTCTTTCGGGATGCCCTCTTTAACCTTCTGGGGCGCGCCCTCTACCAAGTCCTTGGCTTCCTTCAGCCCAAGCCCGGTGATTTCGCGGACAACCTTGATAACCTTGATCTTTTCGGCGCCGGCTTCGGTCAGCTCGACGTCAAAGTCTGTTTTTTCTTCAGCGGCTTCGGCGGCGGCGGCGGGCCCGGCGGCTACTACCACTCCGGCGGCGGCGGATACGCCAAACTTATCTTCCGCGGCTTTTACAAGCTCGTTCAGCTCAAGGACGCTAAGCTCCTCAATAGCGGCGATGATTTCTTCAATCGTTAGTTTTGCCATTGTTTATTCCTCCATATTAATGTACGTAAATATTTATTATTCCGCCGCTTGTTCCGGTTCGGGAGCGGCTTCGGTCACTGGTTCAGGCGCAGACTCCGCTGCTGGCTCAGGTGCGCCGTCGCCCTTCTTCTCGGCGATCTGGTTAACAAGCCTTGCGAAAGACGACATGGGCGATTTGAAAGAACCCAGCAGCCGTGATAAAAGCTCGGAGCGGGATGGGATTTCGGCAATGGCTTTGATGCCCGCCGCGTCGTACAGCGTGTTTTCGACTACGCCTGCCTTAAACTCCAGGTTCGGAAGACCCCTCAGCTCCTTGTTGATAGCGCGCGCCGCGGCAGTTGCGTCGTCATAGGAGATGGCAACCGTCGTAGGCCCGGCCAGATGGCCGTCCAGGGCTTCATAGGGCGTGTCCTTGAACGCCAGGTGCAGCATGGTATTTTTGTATACCTTGTAGTCAACGCCCGCATCGCGCAATTTTTTGCGCAATTCGGTATCCTGGTAAACCGTCAGGCCGCGCCCGTCGACAAGCACTACGGAAGCCGCCCTGCTTACCTTTTCCTTAATCTCGCTTATGACTTGCTGCTTCTTTTCGAGATTTGGCAAATTTTTTCACCACCATTCATAGTTTACATAGTTTAGCATTAAAAAAACCCTGCCAAACAAGGCTGGGAATAGTAGGCATAAAAACTTTGCACCTTAAATATTACCCTTGGCCTTGGCGGGATGACTTTCGTCATTACGGCATTGCCTCCCGCTGTCTTTGGCGCATTATAAATTATTATATATGGGACGGAAGGAGTTGTCAAGATAAATTATTTATGGTATAATTCCCGCGGAGGGTGATTGAATGGACAAAACTTTTACATTTAAAGATTCGGAACTGCGCTTGACGGACGAGTTCATTGAGATAGACTTGAAAGTGATACCGTATAGCGACATTGAGCGGATTGCCTTTAAACAGGCGGTTTTCGGCGTGCGGGGCGAACTGCGCATAAAGCCTAAACAGTCGGATGAAACGCGGTTTTACTTTAAACCCGTTATAAACAGGCAAATCCAGTTGATTACGGCGCATATATGCAAAACCGCCGGAATCAGCCTGCATGTCGTGAAAAAAGAACGGAGCAGGCTGCCGTTTTTCCTTGCGCCGATGGGCCTTGTTGTCGCCGCTGTTGCAACCTTCTACATTATTTTCTGGGATTCGGGGAACAATGCGCAAGGAGCCGGTATGAACGGGTATTTTGAAGAATACGGCGGTTTTTATGGGGACAGTGATTCGAGAGGTTTTAATGATTTGAATCCTAACGATCCTGAGCCTGGGAACGACCGTGAAGCGGCTCCCGTTGAACTTAACCGACAATCCCTTGGCTTGGGCGATTTTACCGAACGCGTGAACGCCGCTTTTGCCGGGGAGAACAGCGCATTGCGGTTTGAACCGGAGCTTGACAACGATTTATTTATCAACGCTTGGATGGATGAACATAATGCAATCGCGCTTGAGTTGGATCCCGAAAGCGGCGGAATCATTAACATAACCTATAGCTGGAGCGGGCCGGACGGTGCTGATACGCAATTTGGCGCATATGCCGCCATGTGCGCCGTAGTTTCGGCGGCGGCGAATGTTTCGGCGGAAGACGCGGCGGTTTTTGTGACGTCGCTGATGGACGGCGACGGAACCGGGAGCTTGGATGGCTGCGGTTTTACGGTTTATACAATTGCCGATAATAAATTAGTGATGGTTGTCAATTTGTATTAATACAATTGCGTACATTGTATCCCGGATTATCAATTACGCCGCCCGCCGGGCGAACCGCGAAACGAAACGGTTCAACCCGGTAGACATTGTTATCATCATAGGTTTCATCAATCCATCCGATATTATCCGCTAAGTCCCCGTTAATAAATATTCTCGAGGCATAATCGGAGCTTCTGCCATTTAGCAGATACATCAGACGAATTACGGTCGGAGTTCCAAGCGTCAAGTTCCTTAGCTGAAGCGTTTATGCTTGGAATACGTCTCCGAAGACATTGTGATGTCATTGCGTTTAATTCAATCTCGGCGATGTTCAACCAACTGCCGTGTTTTGGCGTATAATGAATTTCAAGACGTCTGGCCAAAGCGCGCGCTCTGTCCGGCGGGAATGTATCATATAGCGATGAAATGGCGTGAGTGTTATGATTATCCATGACCAAACAGATTTTCGGTGCGTTTGGGTAATGGACTTCCGGCAGTTCCGCAATATGCCGCGCCCAATCCTTTTTTGTACGGCGAGGGGACACAGAAGCATTACGCCGGCCTTTCAGCGGTTCTGTAAAAACGAAGATGCTGCATGTACCGTTTCGGATATATTCGCTGTCGTAACGTTTAACATCTCCCGGTTTCATAGGAATTGGCTCTCGGCACTCACCCGGCAGTTGATAAGGTTTTTCGTCCATACAGATGACCGGGTAATTTTCGTCGTATTCACACTGGTAAACCTCAAGCACGTCTTCCATCTGGGCGACAAAGGCGGCATTTTTGCTTCGGCGGTATGAAGAAGCGTTTGTCTAGATGAGGTTTAAGCGGTGTTTTTAAAAGTCTGCCTATGGTGTTGTCAGATATTGTGTCAACAATGTTAAGCTTGACAACTTTTTCTTCCAGCAGGCGTAATGTCCATCTGCTTCTGCCTTCCGGAGGTTCGGAACAGGCAAGCGCGATAATACGGGCTTCTACATCCCCTGTCCCTATAGGCTGTATTGCCGGCGTTACTCGTTTTTTACGGTACAAGGCAGCGTTGATGCCTGCCTCGGCATATTGACTGCCTACTTTTCCTCCGTTTTCATCTAAGTTCAAGAGAATGTTTGCCCGTTTAGTCGTTGACGCAGAATGTTTTCCCCGTTTTATTATTGCCTCAACTTCGTTTCGCTCTGCTGTACTCAGATTCACTTTGTATTTTTTCGGTTTAATTTGTATCTACCCCCTCTTAGGCGTAGTATATCACAGTTATTGAATGACGCAAGACACTAGTCCATTGACCTAGTTAAATTTTAATGTTCAGCGGGCGGGACGCCCGCGCTCCCAAACGGGTGATGTAAGAAGTCTATTGTAATGTTAACGGTTTTAATGTATAGTTAGTATTGGTGATATATGTGGTTGATTTGGGGAATGATTGGAACGGGGTCCTTGCCGACGAGTTTGAAAAGGAATATTACCAAAACATGCGTAAAGTTTTAGCGGCGGAGTATAGGAGCCGCGTAATCTATCCGCATATGAACGACATTTTTAACAGCTTCAGGCTTACGCCCTTTAACGGCGTTAAGGCTGTTATACTAGGGCAGGATCCGTACCATGGCCCAGGGCAGGCGCACGGGCTTTGTTTTTCCGTAAAAAAACCCACGCCGAAACCGCCGTCGCTGGTTAATATCTTTAAGGAACTTGAGAACGATTTGAATATAACGTCCCCTGATCACGGGGATCTGACAGCATGGGCGGAAGAGGGGGTTTTGCTCCTGAACACCGTCCTGACCGTACGGGAAGGACAAGCCAACAGTCATGCAGGGATAGGCTGGCAAACTTTTACTGATAATGTCATAAAACTCCTGAACGAGCGGAACGGCACGATTGTCTTTATTTTATGGGGCAAAAACGCCAAGGCCAAGGAAGAATTCATCACAAACCCGAAGCACAAGCGCTTGACGGCTGCGCATCCCAGCCCGTTGTCGGCATATAACGGCTTTTTGGGCTGCAAGCATTTTTCAAGCTGCAATACGCTGCTGGAGCTGAACGGGGTTTCACCAATCAATTGGAGGATTGGGTAATGCGTGTTGGGATTGGTTATGATGTACATAAACTGGCGGCGGGCAGGAAGCTTATTCTTGGCGGCGTGGAGATAGCCTTTAAACATGGCCTGTTTAAGCAAGGCTTGATGGGTCACTCAGACGCTGATGTCTTGGTTCACGCCGTTATGGACGCGCTGCTGGGCGCGGCGGGCTTGGGCGACATAGGCCTGCATTTCCCCGACACGGAGGATCAATTTAAAGACGCAAGCAGCATTGAGATGTTAAAAACCGTGGGAAACCTATTGGAAGAGCGATGTTACCGCGTATCGAACATCGACAGCGTTATAGTGGCCCAGCGCCCCAAGCTGTCACCCTTTTTTGAGGAAATGCGGGAAAACATAGCCGGGGCCCTTGGCATAAATATATCACAGGTGAATATTAAGGCCACAACCGAGGAAGGGCTGGGCTTTACCGGGGAAGGGCTGGGAATGGCGGCTCATGCCGTGACTTTAATTAAGAGGATTGATAACCATGAAAATATATAACACTTTAACCAGAAAAAAAGAAGATTTAATCGTGCCGGATGGCGCGGTAAAAATATACGTCTGCGGCTCGACGGTTTACAACCGGATACATTTGGGCAACGCCAGGCCCGTGGTGGTTTTTGACGCGTTCAGGCGGTACTTGCTCCATAAGGGCATGGAAGTGGATTATTTTACCAATTTTACTGATGTGGATGATAAAATCATTGCACTGGCGGTTGAGGAGGGCGTTGACGCAAGCGTTGTGTCGGAGCGGTTTATCGCTGAAGTCATGACGGACGCGGAGGGGCTTAACTGCCTGCCCGCCACTTTATACCCCAAGGTAACAAATGAAATGCCCGGCATTATTGAGATGATCGGTAAAATTATTGAAAAAGGCTATGCTTACGAAGCGGGCGGTACGGTTTACTTTGACACCGCCGCCAAAGCGGATTACGGCAAGCTAAGCGGGCGAAATATTGACGATATGGAGGCCGGGGCGCGGGTTGAGGTGGATATGCGGAAGAAAAAGCCGTCGGATTTCGTGCTGTGGAAGCCTGCGAAGCCGGGGGAACCTTTTTGGGAATCGCCCTGGGGCAACGGGCGGCCGGGCTGGCATATCGAGTGTTCGCAGATGATTAAGAAATACGCGGGCGATACGCTTGACATCCATGCCGGCGGCTCCGATTTGATTTTCCCCCACCACGAAAATGAGATAGCCCAATCCGAAGCCGCTAACGGAGTGCCATTGGCGCGCTATTGGATGCATAACGGCATGATAAATACGGACAACGAAAAAATGTCTAAGTCTGAGGGCAACTTTTTCATGGTCAGGGAGTTGTCTGAGGCTTATGGTTATGACGCGCTGCGGTTTTATATCCTCAGCTTCCATTACCGGAGCCCCTTTAACTTCGCGCCGGAGCATGTGGCGGAAGCGAAGGCGGCGGTAAACCGCCTTTATAATTGCGTAAATATGCTTGAAAACCGCGAGGAAACCGATGCTGAGCACCAGCACAGGGAACGTTTTTATGCAGCTCTGGATGATGATTTCAATACGGCGGAAGCGATCGGGGTTATGTTTGCCTATGTTAAATACGCGAACACCAATCCTCAGAAGGCGTCGTCCGGTATTTTGCTTGAAATGTGCGGTGTTTTGGGTCTTGAACGTAAACAGAACGCTAATATATCCGAAGATGAAATTAATGTTGTTTTGGCTGAGCGTGCCGAAGCCCGTAAGAATAAGGAATGGAAGCGCTCCGATGAATTGCGCGATATGCTGAAGGCCAAGGGTGTTGCCGTGAAAGACACAGCGGATGGGCAGAAATGGAGTTATGAAACAGATTGAGGATTTATTGGATACGCTGAAGAATGGCGCGGGGGATGGTTTTTCGCCCCTTGGACTGGCTTGGCTGGGCGACGCGGTGTTCGAGCTGCTGGTGCGGGCGAAAATCGCGTCCGGCGGAAATGCCCCTGTTAACGAATTATTCGCCGGGGCAAAGAAATACTCCAACGCGGCGGCGCAATCGGTTTTTTACAGCGTGCTGGAACCGGTCTTAACATCGGAGGAAGTGGCGGTGCTTAAACGCGGGCGCAACGCGAAGTCAGTTACCCGGGCGAAAAATGCGGGGGTTGTTGACTATCGCCGCGCCACGGGTGTTGAGGCTCTGTTTGGGTACTTGGTTTTGCAAGGGCGAATTGAACGGGTTTTGGAACTGTTCTCACTTTTAAATGCAAATGAGGGAAAAAATAATGCGCTTATTTATCGTTCGGCACGGCGAAAGCATTAGCAACACGCAGGGCAGGATGATGTCGTCAACTGATTTGCCCCTTACCGAAAAGGGCGTGAGACAAGCCCAAGCCGCAATGGAGTATTTACAAGGGAATATTTACGGATATGTCTATTCCAGCCCCCTTATCCGCGCGAAGCAAACGGCCGCGATTATCTCCGGCAAGGAAACGGGAATGGTGATCCGCGATGAATTGCGGGAAATGAATCTTGGGCGCTGCGAAGGGCTGACGTGGAAGGAACGGTACGAGTTCTACGGCGATATTGACTGCGAACACAACCTACCGCAAGCCGCCTTTCCCGAAGGCGAGGATTACGCCGATGTTTTTGCGCGGTGCAAAGCTTTCGTTATGAACGATTTGGCTCAAATCGACAAGGACGCGTCAGCACTGGTTGTTGCGCACGGGATAACGATACGGGTGCTTATAAATTGCATAATGGGCAAGCCCGACCATTGTGTGAACTACATAAATTGGCCGGACAACACGGCGATTACTGAAATAGATTGGCGCGCGGATTGTAAAATTTTAGTACGCCTAAACGATATGGGGCATTTAACGGCTTCCGGGCTGATGGCTCCAAAATATGACATTTGGGGAGCTTTTTCAAAAACGGATTACCTTACCGTATGATACCCGCAGGAGCGGATTGTACTCGCCTGCTGATAGGAGGTTAGCCCATGATTATCGAAACCCCCGCCATCGTCCTGGATATGCGCAAGATTAAGAAAAACATCAGCCGCATGCAGGAAATGGCGGACATGCTGGGTTTGAAGCTGCGCCCGCATATCAAAACCCATAAGATGCCGGAGCTGGCGAAGCTTCAGGTTTCGCGCGGAGCGGCAGGGATTACCTGCGCGTCGCTCTCCGAGGCTGAATGTATGGCGGAACACGGCCTTCACGATATTTTTATCGCTTATCCGGTTATTGGAAAAAATAAACTTGAACGCCTGTTGGATTTAATGGAAAAAGCCCGTATTATAACGGGTGTGGACAGCAGGGAGGGCGCGGCGGCGCTTTCCGACGCGGCGGGCAGGCGAGGCGTAACCGCGGAAGTGCGGATTGAAATCGACACGGGCATGCGACGGACAGGGGTTCATTGGGAAAAGGCCGCGGAACTGGCGGTTTATGTGGCATCCCTGCCAAATATTAAGCTGACGGGCATTTTTACGTTTAAATCATCTGTATTAAACGAGGAACCGACAACCGACAACGCCGCCGCCGCGCGGGAGGAAAACGGGCGTATGGCTTTTGCGGCAAAGCAGATTGCGGAAGCCGGGGTAAAGATAACCAATATAAGCGGCGGTTCAACGCCGACGGCGCAATATTGCGGCGAGGACAAAGCCCTGACGGAATTCCGGCCCGGCTCATATATTTTTGGCGATGTAATGCGCATAAACACCGGAGCTGTAAAACCCGCCGACTGCGCCGCGACCGTTGCCGTTACAGTCGTCAGCGCGCCCTGTTCTAACCGCGCCATCATTGACGGCGGCGCAAAGGCCTTTTCCGGGGATGCTCCGCTGAACAATCCCCCATTGTTTATTAAGGGCCATGGGCTTATATTAGGGCATCAGAACCTTGAGTTCATACGCATGAGCGAAGAACACGGCGTTATCGAAACAAAGGACGGCAGCCCAACTAATTTGCAAATCGGGCAGATTTTGCAAATTATACCAAACCACACCTGCACGTGCATAAACCTTTTCGACCACGCCTACATCATAAACGAGGACACCACAGTACGCAAGGAAAAAATCGCCGCGCGGGGAATGAGCCAATAATGATAAATAAGGAAGATTATATAAACGAAGGGTTGCTGCTGGAAGGCCGCAATGCCGTTATGGAAGCTGTAAAACACGGGCGTGCCATCGATCGCGTTCTTATTAAGAACGGCGAAACAGAGGGCAGCATCCGCGCGGTGGCGGCTAAGGCCAGGGAAGCGGGGTATGTGGTTTCGCAGGTACCTAAGCAGGAGCTGGATCAACTCAGCGTTACGGGCAGGCATCAGGGGATTATCGCCATATGCGCGGCACATGAATATGCGGAAATACCGGATATGCTGAACGCGGCCAAACAACGAAATGAGGCCCCCTTTATCGTGATGCTGGACGGCGTGACCGACCCGCACAATTTGGGAGCGGTTATCAGAACGGCGGAAGCCGCCGGCGCTCATGGCTGCGTTATCCCCAAAAGGCGTTCGGTTGGCGTGACCCCGGCGGTTGTAAGAGCTTCGGCTGGGGCGGTGGAATATTTACCCGTCGCGCGGGTTACAAACCTGACGGCGGCGGTTAAGGAGTTGAAAGAAGCCGGGTTGTGGGTTTGCGGCGCGTCAATAGATGGAAAGAGCCTTTATGAAGCGCAATTTTCAGGGCCTTTGGCGGTGGTTGTAGGCGGTGAGGGCAGCGGTCTGTCAAGGCTTGTGGAAGAAAATTGCGATTTTACCGTGAGCGTTCCTATGAAGGGACGTATTGAATCGTTGAACGCGTCGGTGGCGGCGGCTCTTATCTTGTACGAAGCCGCGAGGCAGCGTTTCAAAGCTTTATGAACGCGAGGAGCAACAGGTTTTCTACTTCTTACCTGCTTGTTGACGGGTATAATATAATCTACGCGTGGAAGCATTTGCGCAGGCTTGCCGATGGCGCGGGCGGTTCGCTGGACGCCGCGAGGCAGACGCTTGTGGACATTTTAGCTAATTATAGGGGCGTAAGGCATCAGGAAATCATCGTGGTTTTTGACGCGCACAAGGTAAACGGCGGCATCGGCTCGGTTGAGCGCAGGAACGGCGTTTTCATGGTGTATACGCGTGAGGCTGAAACGGCGGACGAATACATAGAACGCGCGGCGGGCGCGATTATGAAGGAGAACATTCGCGTACGGGTGGCGACTTCGGATTATTTGGAACAAATTATTATAATGGGGCAGGGCGCGGCGCGGCTTTTTGCCGAGGATTTGCAAAGAGAGGTTGAGGAAGCCGAGCGCGATATCCGCACGCGCATAAACGAGCCAAAGCCCATCCACAAAAACCGCCTGTTTGATAATTTGGATCCGAAAACGGCGGAATTACTGGAAAAGATAAGGTTAGGCGAGGAATAGTATGGTTGTTATGCAAACGGAACGGCTTATCCTGCGCGATTATTTAGAGAGCGATTTGGACGGGATGCATAAACTTTTATCGGATAAAACCAATATGTATTTCCTGGAAGATATCTCGACGGATACACTGGAGCAGAGCGCGGAGAATTTGCGCCGGGTAATGGCTAATGCCGACGGGCATTATTTTTGCGTGCGTTGCAAACAGACTGATGAATATATAGGCTCCGTGGGATATACAATAACAGATAGAACAGAAGCGGGTAAGGTTGTGCATATGGGTTATTTTATCCTGCCGGAATTCCATGGGAGGGGTTTTACAACCGAGGCCGTAAAGCGCGTGCTGGAGTTTGCTTTTGACAAAGATGATTGTATATGGATTATAACGGGTTGTTATAAAGATAATGAGGCCAGCCGCAGGGTTATGGAAAAGGCGGGCTTTATCAAAGTGCGGGGGCTGGTGAAAGCGCAGCTTCATGACGGCGTTATGAAAGACAGGCTCAAGTATGAAATGACCAAAGAGGATTTTTACGGGTCGGACGAAGCCCTGGCCCGGCTTGCGCGAAATGGCGACAATGCCGCGCTTGAGCGGTTGATAAATAAGTACATACCGATGGTAAACGGAGCGGTAGGGAGCAATCACATACCCGGAGCGGAGCGCGAGGATTTGCTGCAGGAGGGTTTGATCGGGCTGTATGGAGCTATTTTAGCCTTTGACCCCGGTAGGGCATCGCGCTTCTATTTTTTCGCAAAGCTGTGCGTGGAGCGGCGGCTTAATACGGCAATGAAGGCGGCGCTTCGCGGCAAACACGCGCCGCTGCGGGCTTACGAGCCTATCCCGGCGGAGTTGAAAGCCGATATGGGATCACCCGAGGAAATATTCCTTGGGCGCGAAGAATTTGCGGCTCTTGAAAACGCTATGAACGCGCGGCTTTCTGGCTTTGAACGCAAAACACTATCCATGCGCCTGACCGGGTTTGGTAACGCGGAAATTGCGGAACGGTTAAATTGTAACCGGAAGGTTGTGGACAACGCCCTTTGGCGCGCACGGAGAAAATTGAATGGGTAGCAGAGGACCCCGCTCGAAACCCGGGGGCTGGGGCGGGCCGCCGCATTCGCGGCGTGTGCGCCGCAGGCGCACAGCGCGGGTAACCGCGCGCCCGCCCCAGCCCCCGGGTTTCGAGCGGGGTCCGGCGGATAGACGCATAATAAAAAGCACATTGCGCATAGCCGGCCCGGTGATGGCCGAGAACTTGATGGCCAGTGCCGTGGGTATGATTAATACCGCCATGGTGGGCGTGCTGGGACGCGGCGCCAGCGCCACTGTAGGCGTAAATTCGGCTCCAGCCTGGGTTTTGAACAGCATACCTATGGGTCTTTGCGTTGGCTCTACGGTGATGGTGGCGCGTAGCATCGGGGCGGGAGACCGTGAAAAAGCGAACAATACAGCCAACCAGACAGTCGGCGGCATTTTCCTGCTTGCCCTTGCCGTGAGCATAACCATGTTTTTTATCAGCTCGTACATACCGGGTTTAATTAATGCCGATCCATTGATTTGGGACGACGCGGCTGCTTATTTACGCGTGCTGTCGCTGGCTATTGTGCCTAATTTCCTTGGATTCGCCTGTTCTGGAATGCTGCGCGGCGCGGGTAACACGAAAACGCCCATGTTTGCCGGGCTTTTAACTAATATTGTTACGGTAAGCCTAAACTTTATGCTTATTTACGAATCACTGGAGTTCAACATTTTGGGTACGGGTTTTGTCCTGCCAAGGGCCGGGCTGGGCATTCAGGGCGCGGCTGTATCAACCGCCATTGCGCAAACGCTGTTCGGCTTATTCATGCTGAGCTGCGTATTCGGTAGAAACCAAAAAATCCGCTGTTCCCCACGCAAGATTTTCCTCTTTAGCTGGGATACCCTGCGCCCTGTCTTAAAAGTCGGGCTGCCCGCCATGGGCGAGCGCTTGACCATCAGTATGGGGCAGATGATGTACGCCAGTACCGTAAATTCACTGGGCGAAACAGCAACCTCAGCGCACCATATCGCCGTTCAGGTCGAGAGTATAGGCTTTATGCCCGCCAACGCGCTAAGCGTTACCGCAACGACACTAGTAGGCCAAAGCCTTGGCGCGAAGGAAAAGGAAGATGCGCGGAAGTACGCCAATACTACGATGGTTTGTGCTATAATTGTGGGTACGCTGTGTTTTTTTGCCTTCTTCTTTGCCGCCGTTCCGCTGATAGGGTTGTTCATTAATGATGGCGACGTTATCGGTACAGGGGCTTCGGCGCTAAGGGTTATGGCTCCGGTACAGCCGTTTTTCTGCATGTTGATCGTAATAAACGGGATTTTACGCGGGGGAGGGGATACGCACTTCGCCCTGTACGCGGGATTGGCGGGTATGTGGGGTATCAGGCTGGGCGCGGCGTACGCGGCGGTAAATCTGCTTGGCTGGGGGCTTGCCGGCGCGTGGGCCGGAATGGGCGCGGATATCTTAGTGCGGTTCACTATTATGTTTATCAGGTATAGGCGTAAGAAATGGCTGAATATAAACGAAATATAGGAGGGTATGTATGAACGAAACATTGCGTGTAATCGCGGAGCGGTACAGCTGCCGCGCTTTTGAGGGAAGCTTGCCGGAGAAGGAAAAGCTTGACGCGATTGCGTTGGCGGCGGTACAGTCGCCAAGCGGCATGAACCGCCAGCCCTGGCAGATTGTTGTTATTACGGACAAGGCTTTTATTGAGGAAATGGACAAAGACGCCATGCAAATCCTAAGCGAGCATGAGGATAAATCCATGTACGAGCGGTTTATGGGGCGAGGCGGTACGATGTTTTATAACGCGCCCTGTATTTTTCTTATACTTATGCAGTCTAATACCGGTCTGGATTGCGGCATAGTCAGCGAGAATATAGCGCTGGCGGCGTCCGCGCTGGGTTTGGGTAACTGTATTTGCGGAATGCTGCGCATACCGCTTAACGGCGCCAGGGGTGAGGAATTCAAGCAAAAAATCGGCTTCCCGGAGGGCTGGGAGTTCGGTATGTCCGTGCTGGTTGGTTACGCCGGAAAACCCGGAACGCCTCATGAGCCGGATATGTCAAAAATACGGTATATATAGACACAAGCCGGGTAAACATAGTCCATCCTTACGATTATTGCTTTAACAATTTATTAATATCCGCCTCGTTGAAATCGTATTTCTTATTACAGAAATGGCAGTTCAGCGAGGCGGATTTATCTTGTTTTGCGATGTTTTCAAGCTCATCCCTGCCAATGGCAACCAATGCCTTCTCCACCCGCCCGCGCGAACAGTTGCACGCAAACCGGCAGGGAAGTTTATCCAATATCTCATATCCGGATTCCGAGAAAAGCATTTCCGCGAGGCTTTCCGTCGTGTGGCCCTGTTCGTAAAGGGTGGTCATGCTAGCCAGCCCGGTTACTTTTTGCTCAAGAAAATCAATGACCGCGTCGGAAGCGCCGGGCATTAGCTGAATAATAAACCCGCCCGCCTGTTTGATTGAATAATCAACATCCACCAGCACGCCAAGCGACACCACTGAAGGTGTCTGCTCGGACTGGGCGAAGTAATACGCGATGTCTTCGGCAATTTCGCCTGTTTGCAAGGCAACCGCGCCATTGTATGGCTCGCCGCTGCCCATGTCTTTTATGACGGTCAGCGTACCCGCGCCAAGGATGCCGGAAACATCCAGCTTTCCTATGGAGTTTAAAGGGAGGTCCGCGTGCGGATTATTGCAATAGCCTTTTACATTGCCCGCGCTGTCGGCGGTTACAAGAACCATGCCGCCGGGGCCGTCTCCTTTTATCGTCAGTGTCAGCAAATCGCCGTCGTTTTTTAACATCAGCCCCATAATGGCTCCGGCAGTAAGGAGCCGCCCAAGGGCCGCCGACATAACGGGACGCGTATCGTGGATTTGGCGCGCCATATTAACAGTGTTTCTGGTATCGGCGATAAAGGCACGTATCGCGCCGTTTGCCGCCGTTATGCGCAGGATATGGTCCGACATATATTTCCACCGTTCCTTTTTTATTATATTATAAATCAACAAACTGCATTGTCAACCTTGTCATTGCTTGATTCAAGGCCTATCTAAAAACCTATTTCACAGCCCGCGATAAAGCATTCAAAATTACTTTCCTCTTTGATTGAATCCGCCGCTTCAAGAATTGTTAATAACATCTTTTTTTGATATTTATTAAATCCCCTTTTCAAATGCGTCTTGTTTCTTTTTATTGTTAACTCTAACGTTTTTACGGATTCGCTTTTTTCTTTTTGCCCCATAAAATAACGGAATAACATTTTCAAGATTAATTCCATATTAAACTCCCCTTGTTTTATCTTACGAATACCTTTTAGTGATCCGGGATTAATATACCACATATAAGTGGTGTTGTCAATACCATTAATCAGTGGTGTGATATCATTTATTATGTCTTACAAAAATGCGTTATAAGGAGAGAAATATGTTTAGGACATATAATGAACGGCTTAAAGAACTTAGAGAAGATAATGATTTTAAACAATCATTTGTCGCGGGTAAAATAAACTGTGCTACATATACTTACCAGAGATATGAATATGGTGAGCTGCTTATTCCAATAGATAAATTAATAATTTTGGCTCAACTTTATAATACATCAACCGATTATATATTAGGGCGCACTGATTTAAAGGAACCGTATCCTTTGAATAAATAACGGTTCTGTTTACCTACTTTTTTTGAACGTGCAGGCTTCTGTCCCCTTGTAACTCCGCGTATAAAACTGCCCTTACATCTACAACGCCATGCTTAAATAAGTCGTTATAAAGCGTTTCCCTTGGATAATCAAGCTCTTTCAAATTTTTCTCCACAATTTTACCATCGCAAATAATTTCTGCCGGCAGCAGCGCCGGGCCGGGTATTATATTCATGTCCTCTTTCGTTACGGACTCTTTACCGGGCTTTTTCATAACCGTCAGCGCGCCGTTTGGCTCCAGGATGGCGTATTCCACATCCATAATCGAGAATACCTGGTTCAGGCGCAACTGCATGGAAAGGTCGTCAAGGTTGAGGCGGTGTTTTTTGAGCGACTGCTCCATAATCTGCCCGTGCTTGATCACAATAGCCGGTTCGCCGTCCATAATAACCCTGGCTGTGGTATTTTTCATGCTTATAAACTCGATTAAAAGCACCAGCGTACACCAGATAACCAGGGCAAGCACACCATGGAGAAACGGCTTTTCCTTGTCCATAATAATCTCCCCGATGATTTCACCCAGCACAATGCCGGTGATATAGGTAAACACGGTAAGCTGGCTAAGCTGCTTTTTCCCCAGCACCCTTGTAAGCACAAGTAAAACCGCAAATCCCATAACCGTGCGCAGCGCGATATCAAGCACCAATATTTCCCCTTTTTATTTTATTATTCCCTGGAAATAATATCGAATACGGTCAATTCTTTTTGTTTTTTATCTGTTAAAAAATTACATAATTCGCATGCTTGTATCCTTATACTATATTTATGGAAACCTATGTTTACATTGACATGCTGTTTCTTATCAATTTTTGCATGGATTACATAATATTAAGAATGACGGGACGGCTTTGCAGCCGGGCGTCGAAGCGGTACCGCGCCGCCTTTGGCGCGTCCTTCGCGGCGGCGCTGTATGTGCTGTTCATTGTTTTCGGCAGCGGCGGGGTTTTTGGGGTTCTGACCGGGGCAATGGGGATTCTGGGCGGTGTGGCGATAACGTTTTTCCCGTTGAAACGCAGGCAGTTCGGCACTTTGGCACTCGGCGCGTATGTGCTGACCATCGCAATGGGCGGCGGCTGCTTGGCGGCCTATTATATGATAACGTCGCAATACGGAAACGGCGTGACTTTGTGGCTGCTGGCCGGTTCGGCGGCGGTATCTTACATATTATTAAGGCAGGTTATAAGCCGCGTTAAGCGCGGTACGATGAAAAAAGCGGTGTTTGCCGAGGTGCGCGTCAGAATGGGAAACGCGGAAACGGCGTTCACGGCGCTGGTGGACACAGGCCACAGCCTTTATGAGCCGATTAGCGGCAAACCCGTTGTGGTGGCGGAATACGCGGCGTTAAAGCCCCTGTTCCCGCAAGACCTGTGCGCCCTGTTTGAAACGACTAACTGTGAGGATTCCGAAAATGCCGCCAATGCCTTTGTTTCGGCGGGTTTTGCCAGCAGGTTCCGCCTTGTGCCGTATCATTCGGTTGGCAAGCGCGGGGGGCTTTTGACGGGATTTCGCCCGGATGAGGTTATGATTGGCGGCGTTCCGAGGGATGTGATTATTGCCGTTTATAACGGTTTGCTTTCTTTAGACGGGGACAGTGAAGGTGAAAAAAGGGCGCTTATTTCGCCCGAGTTGACGGAGGTTGGTTGAAAATGCTGCAACAGTTAAAATTATTATTCAGAAGAATAAAAAGACGTATAGCGCTGTTTTATGCCGGTAAACCGGGCGAAACATTTTATATCGGCGGGAGCGAGGCCCTGCCGTCTCCGCTCAGCTCCGGGGAAGAAATGAGGTATCTGGAAATGCTTGGCGGGCCGCGTGACGGGGAGGCAAAAAAAATCCTGATTGAGCGGAATCTCCGCCTGGTGGTATATATAGCACGAAAATTTGAGAATACAGGCGTGAACGTCGAAGACTTGATATCAATCGGCGCGATAGGCTTGATTAAAGCTATAAATACATTTAAAACGGATAAAAAAATAAAGCTGGCGACTTACGCGTCGCGTTGCATAGAAAATGAAATCCTCATGTATTTGCGCCGCAATACGCGTGTTAAAACCGAGGTCAGCATCGACGAGCCGCTGAACGTGGACTGGGAAGGGAACGAGCTGCTGCTGTCGGATGTCCTTGGTACGGACGTGGACGTGATTTACCGGGATATAGAGGACGAGGTTGACCGTGAGCTGCTGATGAAGGCCATGGACAAATTGAGTACGCGGGAGCGGCGTATTGTTGAGCTGCGTTTTGGCATAGGCCGTGGGGACGAGGAAAAAACCCAGAAGGAAGTGGCCGATTTGCTGGGGATTTCCCAATCATACATATCACGGCTGGAAAAGAAGATTATTGGGCGGTTAAAAAAAGAAATAGGGAGGATGGCGTAGTTTAGCTATCAGCAAGCGAAAATGCCCAGATGTTCCTCATCTGCGGAAGAATTTGGCTAAGTGCCCAGGCGTCGCTCTTTATGTAGCTGTTTGAATCAAGAACGTTTACGGTGCCGTCGGGGTTTGCGCAGGAGAGGACGATAAAATGCCCGGCGGTTGTGAAATCGCCCGCGCGCATACTGCAAATGATGGGTTCGCCGCGGTTGAGGGCCGCGATGATCGCGTTGGAATCCGCGGGGACTTCGCGGACGGACAAGCCGTAGGATTGCGCGCCGACGGACATAAGCGTCCATTGAGTGTCGTTCGAGGTGGTGATATAACCGTGCTCCTGTGCGAAATCAGCCACATGGCGCGGGTTGTACACTGTGTTACCCGTAAGCCCAACGGCGACCATGGAAAGGGCGGTAGGCCCGCAGCCTACCAGAGCCATGACTTCCGTGCCGTAATAGGAGTAGCCCCAGCGCCTGTCCCATTGAATGAAATGCGGGATAGTACCAGACGCAGATAAATCTTCGATTACGATGTCGCCATAGTTTACGGTTATGTTGCGCCCGTAGATAAGGAAATCCGCTACGAAATCAATGGTTTCGTGGTTTTTGATGGCGAGGTCAACAAGCTGCATGGGGAAACGCCAGATGCTTTCGGCAATGACCGCGGCGGCGGGGTAGTCGTCTATTAATGCGACGAGTTCGGCGACGCGGGGGATTTCAACATCAAAATGGCGGGGTTCATCGGGTAAAGTGGTATCGGCGGCCTGTATCGGGGTTTGGGGCACGGAAACGTTGCCGCGGACGGGATAATCGTGTTCCGCTATAGAATCGCCCACTCTTCTTGATGCGACAAGCGCGATAAGGAAAATAAGGCCTAGCAAAATTCCGAGCTTCACAGCCTTTGGCTTAATTTTTGAAACGAGGGTCGGTTCATTGATATATCCGTAATCGACTTCGCACCGCGGATTTGGTTTTCTTAATAAATCTCTACTCAATACCTTTCCTCCATACCATCGTGATTTTAATTACCATGTGCCGAAAACCTTTCGCAATCAACGCGCCGTAGCGTAATGGGCCGCCATTCACGGCTTTATATTTATGAAAGGCGTTTTCATAAAAATTTCCGGTGAAGTGTATTTTCTCCATTATTTTGGTATAATCCTCATGGGCCTTAATATACAACGGTTCGCGGCAGTTGACGTAATATGCGAAAAAGTCCGCGAAAACCACATCCAGTTCCTCGTTTGCGATACGCATGCCGGGTTCATCGCCCGCGCCGGCGAAGCGATCGCGGGCCTGGATAAAACTGTTGTAGATGTCCATTGGTATGGGCGAGTGCCTTCTGGCGGCGGCAAAAAGCGCCGGTGCGAGGTTGGCCCTTTGGACGTATAGCCCGATCATTTCCTTGCGCTGTTTTTCCAGCTCTTTTTCGTGCCTGCGTAATATAAAGCAAGAGGCCGCAACATAAGACGCAAAAGACAAAAGCAAGGCAAATACGGCACCTGTTACCATTTGTTGACATCATACCTCTATTTCATTATAATTTATGTATATCAATAATTATAAACGGATGTGATAAAATTGCAAGGGTTTGCGGTAATTTTAATGTTGAAAAAAGATGGAATTATCGAACGGGAGCTTTGCACGGTGAGAATTGCCGGGAACGGCGGGCTTTTGCGCAATATGTATGTGACGGATGAAAACGGCGAGCTTACGGCCCGCATGTTCGTAACCGTTGAAAAAGAGCTTGAGGATTGGGAATTCGAGGCAATTTACGATCATTATGAAACGGAGGTTTTCGATGGGCTGGGGCTTTCGGTTTCGGAAGCGCACGGTGACGTGAACCCCGTTTGGGAAATTGCGTTCCCGTATCTTGAAGATCCGGAAAAGCTGGCGGCGAAGGCGGACGGTATTCTAAACCTTCACAAGCGCGAGCTGAACGGGGTTTTGGAAGCGATAAAAGATGTTCGGGGTGAATACGGCGATGTTATGTAAACAATGTAAAACTTCATTTCAATTAGCGGAGTCAGCGAACGCGGATACAAAGAAATGCCCGGTTTGCGGGGCGGCGGCGGCGCACGGGCGCGGGAAAATAATGGTGCTGGTGGCGGTTTTGATAACGATTTTTTGTGCCGGGGCGGTTTATTTATTTTTAAGCCTTTCAGGCAGACTATCCAACCAGCCGGAGGGGCATCAAGGCGACGGCGTACAGTTTGTGTCTGCGGAGGAAACGTCATTCGACCAAAGCATATCCGGAGCGGAAAACGTTGCGATACCGGACGATGAGCCGGATGATGAAGATGCGGACGAACGCGACCCCGTTGTTGCAATGCTTGCGGAGGCCGCCGCGGCTGCCGAATTAGAACTTTTAAGCGGTTCTTATGTAACGAACCGCGGTTTTTTATATAATACGGCGAATGAATCATTTGTAACTGCGGAGCCTACGGATTTAGGCAACCCCATGCTGCTATATTTACTGTCTTCGGATCTTTTGCATGAGGGACAAGCCGGGCTGGCGGGTGAGGGAAGGATGGAGCTGCGTGTTTACGCGGCTTTGGACGCCGCCGACAGTATAGTAATTACCGACAGTGAAGGCAGGAGCGGCGCTGTGTACCGCGACAGGTTCAACGCGCTGCTGGCCCGTTACGACAACATTCACGGCGAACCCTACAAGCCCGATGAACGTGATCCGATGCGCCAGGAGCTTGTGCAGCTCGCAACGGCCTATACATATTCTGGGGCCGGGTACGAACTGCTGCGGCTTAGCGCGGACGAACGGTACGCTTACGCGGAAATGCTGGAACTGGAGGATGGGTACATTCATGTGTTTGTTTTTGAGTATAACGATGACGGCTGGTTTGTGGCAGCTTCGTGGCTGGGGCAGGAGACGGTCCCGCGTGTGGCGGTAAACGGCGTGCTGCCGGACTTTAACCCGGCCCTGCTCCCATGCGGCGGGATTTTTGATGAGGTTTCTGACGAATATATACATGAATAAAAAGATAATTGAGCCGGCTTCTTTTGTGTTTTTTTGTGCTTTTTGTGGTTGAAAAATTACATGAAATCCTTTATCCTAGTAATACTACGGAGAGGGTGGTAATGTGATAGACATAAATATTTTACTGGTTATTGCGCTGATACTTTTTACCACAAAGATCCTTGCTATTTTTACACGCCGCATAAATATGCCCCAAGTGGTGGGCGCGCTTGCCGCCGGCATCATTCTTGGCCCGGCGGTACTTGGGGTTGTAGAACCAAATGAGGCGATTTCCGTTATTGCCGAGTTTGGTGTAATAGTGTTGCTGTTTTCCGCGGGAATGGAAACGGATTTCCGGCAGCTAAGAACCTCTTTCAAATCATCGGCCCTTATCGCGGTGCTGGGCGTTTCCCTTGCGCTGGGCGGGGGATTCGGTATCGCGTTGCTGTTTGGGATGCCCACGTTCGAGAGCTTTTTTATCGGCGTCGTTATAGCCTCAACCTCCACAAGCATAACGGTAGAAGCCCTTAACGAAATGGGTAAATTGAAATCAAAATCCGGAACGTCAATAATGGGAGCGGCAATTATCGACGATATCCTAACGATTGTAATACTTGCGGTCGTCCTGGGGATGGGAGCCGGGAATGGCGGCTTCTCCATTGCATCCGTCGGGATCACATTGCTTAAAATAGCCTTATTCTTCGCGTTCGCAACATTGGGTGGGTTTGCGGTAAAGAAACTGTTCGACAAGATGTACGCGGTCATGGGACAAGCCCGCAGGCTGTCCGTCTTTGCGCTGGCCTACTGCTTCCTGATGGCTTATCTTGCCGAACTCTTCGGCCTTGCGGATATAACCGGGGCGTACCTCGCCGGTATTGCGCTGTGCAACACGCGCTGCGTAGAATATTTGGAAACGAAAATACACGAGCTCTCTTATATATTATTAACTCCCGTGTTCTTGGCAAATATCGGCATACACGCCTCATTGGACGGTATGACCGGGAGCGTTCTATTGTTTACGGGCTTGCTTGTTGTCATGGCGGTATTATCAAAAGTCGCCGGGTGCGGGCTGGGCGCGAAAATGTGCGGATACACAAATTCGGAAAGCATGCAGATTGGCATAGGATTGATCGCACGCGGTGAAGTTTCGATAATCATTGCCAGTAAAGGCATAAGCGCGGGGCTTTTGGAGCCTGGGAGATATTCGAGTGTTATAATTATTGTCCTCGTTACCGTACTGATCACACCGTTATTGCTAAAACGGGCTTATAGGCAAAAACCGGCGTAAAAAAGGGCAGACACAAGGTCTGCCCCTACAACTGCCGTTTTTTATTTATCCGTTTTGAAGAAAGCAATCTTCTCTTTTAATATTTCCGACTGGGACGACAGTTCCTGCGCGGCGGACGCGGATTCTTCGCTCAGGGTGGAATTGCTCTGTACGACATTGTTGATTAGCCCCAACCCGGCGCTTATGTTCATGATGGCTTCCGTCTGTTTTGTGGATGCTTCATAGATTTTCTCGATGACATTGGAAACATCCGTTACGTTGCCGACAATCTTAGACAGGCTTCCGGCTGTTTCGTTGGCGCGGGAGGTACCCTCGCTTACGGCGTCGATGGATTCCTGGATAAGAGCGCCGGTTTCCTTCGCGGCCTTATCGCTCTTGGTGGCGAGGTTACGCACCTCTTCCGCGACAACCGCGAAACCCGAACCGTGGACGCCGGCGTGCGCCGCTTCTATGGACGCGTTCAGCGCCAGCAGGTTGGTCTGGAACGCGATATCCTGTATTGTGCGGATGATATTGGAAATCTTATCGGAAGCGGTCGTTATGCCATCCATGGCTTGCAGGAGCTTCGTCATCTCGTTGTTGCCTATTTCGGCGTTGTGCTTGGATGTTTCGGCAAGCTTAGCGGCTTCCTGGGCGTTCTCCGCGTTTTTCTTGGACTGGTCGTCAATTTCGTTGGCCGCCGCTTGCAACTCTTGCAGAGACGCGGCTTGCTCTACCGCTCCCTGGGACAAGTCGTTTGAGTTTCTGGAAACGTTTTCCGCGCCCAGCAACACCTGATCGGAGGTTTGGGCTATATCGCGCATGGTGTTCCTCAGCCCCTTGAAAATAAGGTTGATGGAATCCCTGATTGACGCGAATTGCCCCACGTATGGGCGTTCGATATTATGCGCAAGCTCGCCCACCGCCATACTGGCGAGGATAACGTTTATTTCGTCAATATAGGACGAAATCGTATCCACAGTTTTATTTATCATGTTTTTCATGTTAAGGAACTCGCCTTTGAACTCGCCGTTTACGCGCTTTGTGAAATCGCCGCCCTCCATAGCGCTCATAACGACCATAACAGAGGCAAAGGGTCTGTTTATAACCTGTAAAATGGCGTTTAGAGACTTTATCAGCACATTCCATTCACCGATAAAGCGCGTGTCGTCAACCTTGTATTTCAAGTTACCCGCAAAGGTCTGCATAACGATTTCGTTGATTTCCTTCGCAACGTTTTTTATGTTTGCGCGGAGGTTTTCAATCATGTCGTTAATGCGCGCCTCCTGACCCGGAAATTGGCGCACTTCCGCGTTAAAGTCACCGTTAACAATGTTTGCTATGCACTCAAAGGCTTCGGATTTAACGGACTCGTTATGCTCAATCATCTTGTTTGTTTCATCGGCGGCCTCGGCGTACATGCCTTGATAACGGGCGGTGTCCAGCACCGCGTCGACAATCCCGTGTTCGTGACGCTCCGCGACATGTTCGATATCCTCGACCAGTTGTTTTATTGTTGCCGCCATATTATTAAAATTCACGCTTAGCGCGCCGATTTCGTCGCCGTTGTTCTTGGGCAGCTTGAATTGGAAGTTACCGGCGGAAATCTTAGTGGAAGCGTCCGCAAGAAGATCCAGCGGCTTCAACATATAGCGAAGATACAGGAATATTACCATCGGTATGAAGACAATCAGAAAAACGCCCAGGGATACGATGATACGGTAGGCCCTTTGAGTGTCGGCGTGGATTTCGTCGTAAGCCCCGAAAGCTGTGATAAAGAACAAGTCGTCCAACTGATCGAACTTGACGGGCACCGTAACCGCAAGCCCTTCGGCCCCTGTGATAACCGAGGTTACATAGTCGATTGAAATGCTGTGCTGCGTTGCGGCGTAATCCAATCCCACGGCGCGTTTGTTCTGCATCTTGTGCTCCCGTACGGGCGAGTAAAGGACGGTACCCTGGCTGTCGGTCAGCACTATATAACCTGTATCGTAAATTTCCTGACTGTCAAAAACATCATATAAATGTTGCAAAAACATATCCGCGAGCACAACGCCCAGCAAATCACCCGTTCCCGGGCATCTGATCGGCGCGCTTACGGTAAACATTTCATATGTATTACCGTCGATATTGTCCAGATACGGCTCAGATAAGGCAAGTTTGCCCGTACGCATGGGTTCCGTATAATAGGACTCGCCGTACTCGGCCTCATCGCCCGGCATGTTCGGAAGGCGCCGCGCCCTGCCGTTGCTATGTACTGAATAACCGGCAAACCTGCCGTCCGGGTGCATTTGGTACGGCGTGCCTATGTACTCCGCGTCGGCCCCGTCAAAGGCGTTTGGCGCAAACATGAATCCCAGCCCGCTGACGGATTTTGAACTGGCCACAATATCATCGAACATGTCCCAAAATGTTGCGCGGTCTACGTCCGTATAACGGGCCATCGTACCAATGGTATCGGCTACCACATAGACCAGTTCAGCCGGAGCGTCTATCAGCGCTTCCACCATTACGCCAAACCGTGTTGTCATTTCAGCCATATACTGCTCGGCATGTTCGTTGGACACGGTCAGTCGCGAGTTATACGTGTACGTCAGTACAAATACGACCATCAACACAATCATGGTCGCTAGGACAACAGTGATCCTGAATTTCAGGCTTCTAAGCTTCATAAACCCTTCCCCCAGATAATCATAATAATGAGCCAATTGCGGCAACTCTATAAATAACGATTATACAACATATGGCAGAAAAACACAATCATTAAATTTTTCTTGCAATTTAAACTAAAAAAATCTATAATATACCGATTGCTTTAATTCATACAAGGAGGGGGATTTATCTTGGAAATCGGAGAACAACGGAAAAAGGCCGTAACGGTGCTGGCTGCGGGCGTTTTGTTTAACCTGAGCATCGGCGTGCTGTACTCGTGGAGCATGATAAAGATGAAGCTTGCCGCCGCCGCCGAATCGGGCGGATGGGGCTGGAACTCGGTACAGGCCGGGCGCCCGTACACCGTCGCGATAGTGTGTTTCGCGCTGGGTGTGCTTATCGGCGGAAGGATACAGGATAAAATCGGCCCGCGCAGGGTCGTGACGGCGGGCGGCGCAATGGTCGGCTTGGGAATGGTACTTTCCGGTATCGTGGGTAACAGCGCCGTGGGCGTGACATTGTGCTTCGGTGTTTTGACGGGCCTGGGGATAGGCATAGGATACTCCAGCGTTACGCCGCCCGCATTGAAATGGTTCCATCCCGGCAGAAAGGGCATGGTCAGCGGGTTTATCGTCGGCGGCTTCGGTCTTGGCGCGGTGTATTACGCCCCGCTGGCTACGGCGCTTTTGAACCGCTACGGCATTGAAAGCACCTTCATTTACATGGGTATTGCCGTTATGATCATCAGCACGGCTGTCGCGCAGCTTGTAAAAAACCCGCCGTCCGGCTACACTCCGGGAACCCCCGCGAAACTTAAGAAATCCGCCGCCAAACCCGCCGCGAAGGACATGAATTGGCGGGAAATGATGCGGACAAAGCGTTTTTGCCTGATGATGATAATTTTCCTGCTGGCATCGTCATGCGGGCTGATGATATTAGGCAACGTATCCGAAATCGCGAGGTTGCAGGCGGGTATTTCAGAAGAAACGATATTGGCGCTGCTGGTATCCTTTATGGCGGTGACGAATTTTGCGGGAAGGATAGGCGGCGGGCTTTTGTCTGACAAGATAGGCCGCCTGAACGCCCTCTTCCTTATCTTTGTCATTCAAATGCTGAATATGGCGGCTTTTATGTTTTACCAAAATTTACCGCTTATCATCATTGGGATCATCGGCGCGGGGTTCTGTTTCGGCAGTATCCTCAGTATTTTCCCCGCGCTTACCGCCGATCAGTTCGGTTTAAAAAATTACGGGCAAAACTACGGTATAGTCTATCTCGCCTGGGGGCTTTCCGGTGTCGTCGCGCCCGTTATAGCCGACTACTTCTACGACGCCGCCGGAAATTTCAACACGGCGTACATCATCTGCGCGGTTATGATGGTCTTTATTATTGGCGTGAATTACTTGTTAAAGAGAGAGATTGGGAAATAAAAAATGGGACGCATGAAAGTGCGTCCCATTCGCAATTTACCTATAAGCTTGATCAGATATGAGATCAAAATAATCATGCGTTACACGCGTGAAGGAATTGGTGAAAACACCGGTTCCCTGAGCGCGGATGCGGCCATCGCCGCCGAGGGACAGAAAGAGCGTTAATTCATAAGCTTCCCAGGAACCGTCGGCGTTTACGGTTGCTGTCAGAGCCTGAAATACCGGGCCGCCCTCGGCGCCGGGATCTAATGTAAATTCAATAACTCCGGGCAGGCGGGGGTTAAAGGTAAAGAGCCAGTCGATATTCCATAATGTGATATTTGCCGTATGCTCCGTACCATCGGGCAATACGGCGGTATTGGTGAACGTCGGGCCTGTCTCCGCCGTAAGCCGCCATATTTCAAGGCCTCCATCCGCAATGAAGGTAAACGCGGCGGGGGTTTCTTCCATGTGATAGGGATGCGTGCGCTGATACTCAGCCATCCTTATGGCGCGCAGGTTTTCGCCGGGGGTAAGGCTTGAGAAGTCTTTGCCGAAAAGCCTTTGCGCGGCCCATTCAAGCTGACTCCAATAGTTGCGGTGGAAATCGTAGGTGCTGGCGCGCGTTCCCGAGAAACTGGGCATTTCCTGCGCAAAGGCCGAGGCTATGATTTCCGTGTCGATTGCGTCTGCGCTGGGGATTTCCTCCCTCCCGCCGCTTGCGTTGTCAATGTTTTGGCGGGCTCTTGTTTGGGGGCCGCTGTTGCCCGGTACCCTCAGTTCATCGGTTCTGTTGTCCTGCGCGTCGTATACGGGCCTGTTTTGAAAATCCGTGGGTTGGGCATGGGCAGCGCCTGCCTGCATATTGTTGCTGACAATGTCCACATCCGGTATAGTCAGGCTCTGCGGCCCGTCAGCCGGGATGATGCCGCTGATTTCAACGCCAGGGAACTCTTCCGGCTCATTGCCGTACTTCGCGCGGATAAGGTAATAAACGCCGTCAAGAAGGTCAAACTCAGGGGTATAGGCGTCCACCCATACAATGCCCGGGTTTATGTCGTGGAACATGATTTCCATATCGTACCCGTTCCAGGCTTGCCCTTCGTACCGTATGACCGCGAAATTTTGCTCAATAACGGCTGAACCGCTGGTGCTGTACTGCTCAAAGTCGCCCATGAAAGACCAAAGGCTTCCGTATATTTCAAATGTAAAGGATCCAGCGCTGTCATAATCGATGTATAACACGGCGGCTTCGTCGTCACGCACATATTGACCGGCGGAAAAACGCCCGTTTTCATGGACGTTTGATTGCGGCCCGGCCCAGTTAAATACCGCGGGCGTAAAACCGGTGCCGTCGGCGTAATCGCCGAAGCCCACCAGCGAACTGTAATCGGTATGGAAGAACGCGCCGTCAACCAGTTCATACTCATCCAAATACGCGTCGATATAAATTACGCCCGGTTCAAGATAAAACATGATGTGCTTATCCCAACCGCTCCAGGCTTCACCCGGGAAAAATATAAAAGCGGAATCAAGCGTAATCTCAACTTCCGCCGTTCCTTCGGCTATAAGCTCCGCCCCATGGTACAGCTCAAAATCGAATTCGTACGAAGAGCCGTCATAATTGATATGCAGCGCAGCTCCGGTTTGGCTGTTGAAGTATTCACCCGAAAACATAATGATGCCTCCGACCGGATTCCACAGCTCATCAACGGGGTTGTATGCGCCGTCAAGTATTTCGTACTCATCCGTGTACGCGTCTATATAGATTAAGCCATACTCGTCGGGATAAAACATAATATGTTTTTCAAAACCGCCCCATGTTTCGCCTTCGAAATAGACCTCAGCGTACCCGGGACGAATTTGTGCCGTGCCGTCAATTATAAAGTCAGGCGCGCCGGAGGGCGTCAGGCCGTACAGATGGAAATCGAATTCTCTTAACGATTCGCTGCGGTTAATTTGGAGATAGACGCCGGTACCGCTATTATAATACTCCCCTGCCGGGAATTGCTTGCTTGCTTTTTCGGCGGGGTCTTCCCAGCCGAAGATATTTTTGTCTAAATCGTTGTATTTGGCGCGGGTGAGGTAATATGTTCCGTCAATTGCCCGGTAATCGTCAAGGAAAGCGTCGATATCGACAACTCCGCTGTCCGTGGCGTAGAACTTAATACGTTTGTCGAGCCCCGCCCAAGTCTCGCCTTCAAATTTATATACTGCGTTAAAGTTCTCAATTTCAGCGGTTCCGTTTGCTTCAAGCTCTACCTCATCGTCGGTTGAGATGCCGTAAAGTTCAAAGGCAAAGCTGTCTTTTGCCGCGCCGTAATCAATATAAAGAACCGCCAAACCATCATCCCTTACATATTTTCCGGCAATAAAATAGGCGTTTGCGTTAACGTTGGTTTCGGGCCCGCTCCAAATGAATGATTCCGGTATGAAGCCGGTTTTATCTGCGGGCCAGTCACTTTGGAAGCTGATGGGCGCGTAATCGCCGCCACTGCCGCCGCCGCCTAAAATGAGGAAACGGGGCGCGACGATGAACAGATTAATCCCCACGGCTTTAATTTCAAATAATTCAACGCCTTTTAAATCAATATCAATTGTGTCTTCGGGGCTGTTTGCGTCGAAGGTTTTGCTGTAGATTTCTTCTTCGTCAACAAGGATAACAATAGTACCGCCGGCGTTTTCGGAGGTTGGGTCAACAACGGCTTGAAACGCGCCGTACTGACCGTTTAATTCAAGGCTTAGGTTGAAAAAGCCGGATGAACCGCGATTGCCCATAAAAATATAAGCATCAACCCTATAACTGTTTAATGAGGATACATTAATTCCGGGAACATCATTTAAACGCACCCAGCCTGCCGCGGCTTCGGTTAAGAGATAATATCCGTCCGCATGGATATAATCATCGCCCAGCGCAAAATACTCAACATAAATATTACCGTCTCCCAAAACGATAAAGTAAATTTCCACACTGTCGCGCCATGTCGCGCCCTCGCTCATATGGATGGCAACATCGGCCACACCGTGACTATTTGTTTCGTAACCGGTATTAACATTTGCTATTCCTTCCGCACGGAACCCGGTATCTTCATCCGTTGAATAAATCTCAAAGGCAATCTCATCCATGCTGCTTCCTTGACTAAGGCGGAGCGCCGTCGCGCCGTCTTCCCGCAAGTACACGCCATCGGTAAAGCCGGCCGCCATAACCGGGCTTGCGTACGCGGCCCCAGTCGCGCCAAGTAATAATATAACCGCCAATAATGCCGATAGTAACCTCTTCATATAAACACACCCCTTTATCTTTATTTAAAAATCATTATATCATCAATCTGCGGAAAAAGAAAATAAAAAAGAGCGGGTGATAGGAATCGGACCCGCGTATCCGGCTCATCCGCCCAGAGTAAGTGTTGCTTTGATTGCAACTTGGTATTAGCGGGCTGGATAATGTACTTTGGAACGAAATAAGGCATTTCATCGTTTGTTAATTTATGTTAATATAAAATAAAAAGGATGCTGCCAAATGAAAAAAATGTTAGCCGCATTACTGGTATGCGCTTTTACATTCATCCTTCCTTCCGGCTGCGTTACCCAATTCGGTATCTGCAACACAGCCTGCGCCGGAACCAACATACACCGGCAGGCGCAAAACTTGCAAAAACTCGCCAAGGTTTGGGGGTTCGCAAAATACACCCACCCCGTTTTCCTTGCGGGCGAAAAGAACTGGGACGAGGAACTGCTTGCTTTGATGCCCGTCATCCGGTTTGCTCCGGAAAACACGGTGAATGATATTCTTTACGAGTGGTTTATTAACCTTGGCGACGACGGGTATGACAATCCCGGCAGTTTGTATGTAACGGCGCGGACAATCGAATTTGATAACCTGTCAGAACAGGATATATTGGATATAAGAGATTTACTGACGCAAACTCCATGGATTTCCTTAATTGGGGGGGCACGGGAGCTTGACCATTTTTCCTATACATTTCGCGTAGACAAAAGCTATTGGCCTCTATTACAAGAACTTTCGCAAGACTTCACTTGGCTGAATTCGCTTACCGAAATGGAGATGATCGTTATGGCCGATATGGGCTGGATTGCCGACGAATCATATCTGGGCGATGGTTTATCGGCGATTTTATCGCGATTTCACAGCCTCCCTTTGGAAAGAGGACGAAATACTCCGGTTACATTTACCGATAGGGGTACCGCTGATTTTTCCAATGAGAATTTTTACCGCCAAATGGATTATAATGATGACGGTTACCGGCTGCTTGGGCTTTTCAGGTTATGGAACGCTATGGAGTATTATTACCCAAATATAAATATGATTGACGGCGACTGGAACGAAACACTCCTTGAGCATATTTCCGAAATGCTTGAAGGAACGGGCGAGCAAAGCTATTTGCTGACCCTGCTTTCTCTGGCTTCAAGGCTTAGGGACGGGCATGTATTCTTTGCAAAAAACAACGCTAATATTTTACATTCCGTTTTCATTAATGAATACGGCAGATATGTTGTTCCCGTAAACCTTATTGAAGCCGAAGGGCGGCCTGTGGTTCAGCAAACCATGAGAAGGCCCGGCGGAGAACAGGGTCCTTTAATACAAGGGGATGTTATTTTAAGGCTGAACGGCATAGATATAGACGATATAATCGAAGATATGCTGCAATACATATCTTATCCAACCGAAGCTAAAGCCTTGGCTTTCCTTTTATGGCGAAGCACAATATTAAGGTCGCATTCCGATATTATGGAGATAGACATACTTCGCGGCGATGAGGAACATCGTTTCGTTGCAGAAGGTATTTACGGCGGTGCTTTTACAACGCAGGCATTTCAACTGCTTAATTCGCAGATACTGCCTGAAAATATCGGGTATATAAACCCCGCTGCTCTGGTTGAAGGGGACTTAGACCGCTTAATGGCTAGATTCGCCGATACAGACGGTCTTATAGTGGATTTGCGCAGGCGGCCTTCTCAATCTATCCAATTTTACCTGGCTGATTATTTAATAGAAGAATTCAAACCGTTTTTTACTTTGTCATTCCCTTCACAATCTGCTCCCGGCGCATTTAATTTTATGGGGACGCAGTATTCAGGCGGCAAATTTTACAACCCCGACGCGTATTTCTATGATAAAAACGTAGCGCTTCTGATGGATGAAAATACGTTAAGTTTTCCGGAAACCGTGATAATGTCCCTGCGTAACGGGCCGAATGTCACCGTGATGGGCAGTAATTCAGCCGGGTCGAACGGGGATGTAACAAATCTTCCGCTTCCGGGCGGAATCATGATGTTTTTCACCGGCTTAGGCGTTTATACAGTTGAGGGTGAGCAGACCCATCGCGAAGGTTTATCCCCTGATATCTATATTCGCCGGACTGTTGAAGGCATCCGTGAAGGCCGTGACGAGCTGATGGAAGCGGCGATTCAATTTTTGTTGGATACAAAAGGCGGGGGTTGGGATAAACACGATTGATAACCGTTGCTTTCAATGTATAATTTATATGCGATAAAATAACAAATCAAAACGCTCTCAACTGAGCGTTTCAGAGTGTCGACAAGCAACACGCAAAACCCCTAAAAAGATTGAAGAAATAGGGGATTTGTGATATAATGATAACGGTGATGCTGAATGATGGGAATAAAGAATGCGATAAATAAAACGCA
>Ga0123353_10000101_pt1 | contig 99000 bp, 82 predicted proteins | sample TergutLab28metaG_3_FD_92763 | JGI IMG/M metagenome (GOLD analysis project Ga0123353, IMG submission 92763) | Labiotermes labralis P3 segment gut microbial communities from Petit-Saut dam, French Guiana - Lab288 P3 | ecosystem: Host-associated > Arthropoda: Insects > Digestive system > Gut ...
GTGCTTTTTGGATAGAGTTCCCTTTGCCGATGAATTTCAACACTTGTTCTCTGTATCTCGCATCATATGCCATACTGTTATTATATCACTTCATAAGCCCGTTGTCGATTTTATTTATTATAATCATACCAATATAGTTATCTATCCGTATATTACGAAAGCAAATCAAAACAAGAGGTGTATTATGAAAAGGATTCACGGTTTATTATTATTTATTTTGGCGGCTTCGGTATTGCTTACGGGCTGCGTCAGCGTCGGCGGGAATGTGAAAACCGTACGCGGTACGGGCAGTATGGTCACTCATACGATCGACGCCGCGGATTTTACGGCCATCGAAATGGACGGCGCGTATAATATGACCTTCCGCCAATCGGATGTATTTTCCGTCACGCTGGAAATTCAATCGAATCTGTACAGGCATGTGGAGATCGGCGTCGAACGCGGCGTACTGACGGTCGGTTCGGACAGGAATTTTTCCACCACGCCCGCCAACACCCCGCGCCTGATCATTTACGCGCCGGATTTAAACGGCCTTGACGTTTCGGGCGCGGTGAACGCGAACATTTCGCTGGATACGGACCGCTTGAACGTGGGCATCGCCGGAGCGGCGAAACTGACACTGGAAGGCAGCGCGAACCGGTTAAACATCGCCGCCGCGGGGGCAACAAGCGTCAGCGCGTTTGATTTTACGGCAAACGCCGTAACGGTTAATGTGGCGGGAGCGGGTAATGTGGACGTCTATGCATCGGAAACCTTGGATGTTACAATCAGCGGCGCAGGCCGTGTACGTTATGACGGCAATCCGGACTTAACCCGCAACGTAACGGGTGTGGGGGTCGTAACAAGGAGGTAGCCATGAATTTCTTTGACGTGATTAACGCCCGCTATTCGCATAAGGAAAATTTCCTGCCCGAGCCCGTACCCTTCGCAGACTTGGAAAAAATCGCCTTGGCGGGTATCGCCGCACCCAACGGTGCCAACCGTCAACTCGTAAGGCTGATCATTTTACCCGACCGAGCGGCACTCGATCCCCTGTGCGAAATCATCCGACACGGCGGCTTGCTTACCGCGCCCGCCGCCATCGCGATATTAACCACCGACGGCACACCGCCCGACGTACCCAACTTCGCGAAGGAGGACTACGCCGCCGCCGCGGAAAATATGCTGCTGGCAGCCGTGGCGCTGGGTTACGTGTCGCTTTGGCTGGATTATCCCTACATCGACGCAAGCAATCAAAAACGCGCCAAGGAAGCACTTGGCGCGCCTGATGCATATCGTTTGTGGGCGACCTTACCCATCGGTAAACCCGACGGGCCGGGTACGCGCCGCGAGAAGATGCCCGCGAGCGAGAGGATCTTTATCGGGCGTTACGGGTTGAGGTAATCGTCAACAAGCCGCTCCGCTTCACGGATTAATAACGCGAAGGCGAGCGCGTTTTCCTCCGCGAAATCAAATTCCAGCGGCTCGTAGTCTGTTCCCGTGGTATCGTTATCAAATTCAATAAATTCAAAGGGGTGGAGCGTCATATCGGTGATGCCCGCCCCTTCCTTATATACAAATATCACGATGGGGCCCGCAGGCATACCGAGCGGTCCGTCCGTGCGTTCCATGATTAATTCATTCTTAACCACGATAAAAGTAATTTCCATGGAATCCTGCGTGGTGTTTACCCAACCGTGAATGAACTCATCCTCCAGTTGATCGATTTGGAAATGCCCCTCGAAGTAAATCCTCGGCATTTCTTGGGCAATACCCCGTGTGTGGAATTCTATCCGACCGCCGAAGCCGTAAACGACAAACGCACCGAATTCCTCCAAAACAAACGGCGTATCGATTTGCAACGCCGGAGGTGCGGCCTCTATTTCGGCGCCTCCGCCGATTCGCGCTTGTTCGATTGGGATCCCCCCGGCATCGTTGTTGCCCCATAATTGGTTATCTTCCTGCGCGGCGGCGGCCGGCGGTGCATCCGGCGCGGGTGTCGCCATGGGTACGGATTCGGCCGCCATGGGTGCGGCGGCATCGCTAAACATCATTTGGTTACTTTCCCCGAACCGTTCCTCGGAGGGAAGCAGGAAATACATCCCCGCGATTACCGCGGCCAGTACGAACACCGCCGCCAAGGACGTCATACGATAGGACCAATGCCTGCCGTTTTGCGCGTTAAGCGTGGCGTTCTCGGATTCAAGCACCAAGTCATCCCCTACTTGGCCGATGTATTCCAATAATTTTTCAACGTCTATCTTCATACATACACCCCTTCCCCCTCAAGGTCGCCTTTTAATTTCTTCCTCGCGCGGAAGAGCATGGACTTTACCTTACCTTCGGTCATGCGGTATCGGCCCGCGATCGCTTCAATGGAATCGGCGTGCCAATACCGCCGCATGAATACCAGCCGCATTTCCTGGCTCATCCTGCGAAGGGACGCGTCTATCGTTTGCGTGATATGCCCCGCCTCCGTTTCCGCTTCGACGGTATTGACTCCGGGCAGGCAATCATTTAATTCCCCGTACAGTGCGGTCACGGTATCGCCCCCCCTTTTCGCGGCGTTGAGCCAGCGGTGCTTGTCGAGTGACAGGTTGCGCGTAATCTTACCCAAATACACGCGGAAGAGCGTCGGCCTTTTGGGCGGGATCGCCTCCCATGCGCGCAGGTATGTATCGTTCACGCATTCCAGCGAATCCTCGCGGTTATGCAATATACCGTTGGCGATCGCGCGGCAATACGCGCCGTATTTTTGCGCGGTTAACTGTATGGCCGATTCGTCGCGGGCAAAATAAAGGTCGAGAATCTTTTCGTCATCCATTGATGGGTTCCTCCCCTTCGTTTGTATTGACGGAGAAAATAACGCGCGGTTGCGCACCGGAAGGTTATCCGGTTATACCGCTCCCTTCATCCGCATATATATAGCATGTCTTACCAAGGACATACGGTAGGGGGCGTTTACCCATGCATGATAACATCGAATCCGGATTGACGCACGCCGAGGCGGCGGCTTCCGCCGGACTACACGGCACGAATTCGCTGACGCGTAAGGTTAGGATCGGCTTTGCGCGGAGGTACCTTTCCGGCTTTGGCGACCCGATTATTAAGATATTGATGGTGGCGTTGGGGATCAACCTGCTGCTGCTTTTCCGCGACGCCAATTGGTACGAATCGGTGGGTATCGCCATCGCGGTTTTGCTGGCGACGTTGATCTCGACTTTAAGCGAATACGGCAGCGAATCCGCTTTCGAAAAATTGCAGGAGGAAGCCGCGCAAATCAAATGCCGCGTTCGCCGCGGATATAGGATCCTGCACCTTCCCATCGCGGACATCGTGGTCGGCGACATTGTTTTGGTACAGGCGGGTGAACGTATCCCCGCGGACGGTACACTCATATTCGGGGAAATTTCGGTCGATCAATCGGCGTTAAACGGCGAAGCGCATGAAGCGGGGAAAATAGCGACGGGTTTCCCGCCGACTTCCGATTTCCTTTCCAAAAACGGCTTGTTCCGCGGCTCCGTCGTTTGCTCCGGCGAAGGGATTATGCGCGTGGACCGCGTGGGTGACGCGACGTTTTACGGCCAACTCGCGGGCGACATACAGGAATCCGCCGTGGAAAGCCCGCTCAAAACGCGCCTCACAAGGCTCGCCAAGATTATCAGCCGCTTCGGTTACGGTGCGGCGGTCGTCGTTTTTATCGCCAACCTCTTTAACGCCATCGTGTTGGGTAACCAATTCGACCCGCAGCTTATCGCGGTCTACCTTAATGATTACCCGCAACTCGCACGCGACGTAATGACGGCGTTGACGTTGGGTATCACGGTCATCGTCATGGCCGTACCCGAGGGGTTACCCATGATGATCACGGTCGTTTTGTCGGCCAACATGCGGCGTATGCTTAAGGATAACGTGCTGGTGCGCAAATTGGTGGGGATTGAAACGTCGGGCAGCTTGAACATCCTGTTTACGGACAAGACGGGGACGCTCACACGCGGGCAGCTCGGTGTTTCCGCGTTTACGACCGCTTTCGGCCATAAAATCGACGGGAATACCTTGCATAAATATGAAGCCTTACACAAACGCGTCGCCTTGAATTGTTTTTACAATAACGCCGCGTTAATCACCGCCAAAAAAATGCGCCCCACGGCCGTCGGCGGCAATTCGACCGACCGCGCCCTGCTGGAATACGTTATGCCCGATACGCACCGTTTACCCATGTGCGTACGCGGTTATACGAAACCCTTCGATTCGCACGGCAAATATATGGCGACCGAAATCACGGGGGAAGCCAAAACTGTTTTGATCAAGGGCGCGCCTGAGGTCCTTATACCCGCTTGCCGCCACGCGTATGACGGGCAAGGCAATCACGTTCCCTTTACGCGCCCCAATTCATTAAAGGGATCGCTGTACGAACAATCGGGCAAAGGCGTCCGCCTCCTTGCCTTATGCGAAGCCGCAACACCCGCCGACGCGCAAGCTCGCCGAAACCTCACGCTCGTAGGTGTCTTGGGCATACGGGACGAATTGCGCCCCGAAGCGAGCGCCGCCATAAGCGAGGTACGGCAAGCGGGGGTACAGGTCGTGATGGTGACGGGTGATAACCGCGAAACAGCCGTCAGCACCGCGTTGCGCTTGGGGTTGCTGGATACATCGGAGGGTTTGCCCCCGCATGTCCTCACCTCCGCGCAGCTTAACCGCTTCAGCGACGAGGAGGTAAAAACACTTCTCCCCCGCTTACGTGTGGTGGCCCGTGCCTTACCTGCGGACAAGGGGCGCCTCGTTCGCCTTGCGCAGGAAATGGGGCTTGTCGCGGGTATGACGGGTGACGGCGTCAACGACGCCCCCGCGTTAAAAAAAGCCGACGTCGGTTTTTCGATGGGCGACGGCACGGAAATCGCCAAGGAAGCGGGCGATATCGTAATCATGGACAATAATTTCGCTTCGATCGTACGGGCGGTTTTATACGGGCGTACGATTTTTAAGAGTATCCGCAAGTTCCTGATTTTCCAATTGACGATAAATTTGTGTGCCGTGGGTATTTCGGTCATCGGCCCGTTTTTGGGGGTGGATACGCCCGTTACGATCATACAGATGCTTTGGATCAATATGATTATGGACACCTTGGCAGGTTTGGCATACGCGGGTGAACCGCCACTCCCCGAATATATGCGCGAACCGCCCAAACGCCGCAACGTCCCCATCATCAACCGTTATATGTTCAGCCAAATCCTGACCACGGGATTCTTTATCACGGTGCTCGGCCTCATCTTCCTCACCCTCCCCTTCTTCCGCGAGTTCTTCCGCAATGACGGGCGGTATTTGCAAACGGCGTTCTTTGGGCTGTTTATCTTTACGGGGGTATTTAACTCGCTTAACGCCCGTACGACGCGGTTGAACCTGTTTTCGTATATAAACAAAAATAAATTATTTATAATCATTATGCTCGCGGTTACGGCGATGCAGGTTTTACTCATTTACCACGGTGGCACGGTATTCCGCACCACGGGCTTAAACCTGCGTGAATTTGCGCTGGTGCTGGGCTTGGCTTCGACGGTCATCGTCTGTGATGTGGGGCGCAAATTATTTTTACGCGCAAACAACCGAAAAGGATTTATTTAATGTACGCCCATAGTATGGTACAATCCGTTTTAAAAACGGAAAAGGGGCGGAATATGAAAAAGGAAATCAACGTCGGCCTGCTGGGTTATAAATTTATGGGGAAGGCGCACGCCAACGGGTATGCGCGTATCCCCTTATTTTTTTCGCCCGATTATAAAATCAATTTGAAAACCGTTTGCGGACGGAGCGAAAAAGACGTGGCTGAAGCCGCGCGGGCTTTAGGCTTCGAAGGTTACGAAACCGATTGGCAAAAACTCGTAAGCCGCGAGGATATCGACGTTATTGATATCACCGCGCCCTCAAACTTCCATTATCCCGTCGCGATAAAAGCGGCGGAGAATAAAAAGCATATCTTTTGTGAAAAACCGTTGGCGCTCACCACGCAAATGGCGCAGGAAATGCTCGACGCCGCAAACGATAACGGCATAAAACACCAAATCGGGTTTAATTACCGCTTCGCCCCGGCGGTGCTTTTGGCGAAGAAATTGATCGAAGAGGGCAAATTGGGGCAAATCTACCATTTCCGCGGCGCCTATCTGCAGGATTGGATCGTGGACCCCGCTTTCCCGCTGGTATGGCGGATGGATAAAAACGTAGCCGGTTCGGGTTCGCACGGCGACTTGGGCGCACACGTCATCGACCTCGCGCGTTTCCTCGTGGGGGAAGTATCCAACGTCATCGGCATGGGTAAAACCTTCATTAAAGAACGCCCCATCGTGGAGCACATGACGGGCCTTTCTGCGACCGCACGCGAAGGCGCACAAATGGGTGAAGTCACTGTGGACGACGCGACGCTTTTCCTCGCCCAATTCCAAAACGGCGCGCTGGGTTCCTTCGAGGCCACACGCTTCGCCTACGGCCACGACAACGACCTCCATTTCGAAATCAACGGAAGCAAAGGCAGCGTGCGCTTCCACTTGGAACGCATCAACGAGCTGGAATATTTTAATGCCGAGGACGAAGCGGGGCTGCGCGGTTTCCGTACGATCCAAGTCACCCACCCCATGCACCCCTACATGGATAAATGGTGGCCGCCCGGGCATGTCATCGGCTACGAGCATACCTTCGTACACGAGTTGTATGAGTTTTTGGAGTCGATCGATAAAAATAAAAAAACAAGCCCCGACTTTTACGACGGGTTGATGTGTTGCAAAGTGCTGGACGCGGTGGAGGAAAGTGTACGGAAGAGGGAATGGATAGAAATTTAACTTGTCCCCACCGGGGATAAGTTACAAGGGATTGTCTTATTTGTATTACCCCGGGCGGCAGGGCGGGCGGAAGTTCCAACGCCGCGCTGAACGCAATCGGACGATGAACGGCTCCGTGTGCGAAGTGGTTGCGTCGGTTGGCAAGCACCCGACGCCAACCACATAACGCGCCCGTTCGCCGTTAATCGTCCGATTGCGTAGGCGCTGCTTATGGAACATCCCCCCGCCCTGCCGCCCTGCTTGACGGGAAACTATTCTGTTATTATTTATGCTTAAATTAAACACAATAGCAGGCTATTTATAAAGAGAGAATATTTCCAACCCTTAACCCCTATCCATAAAAACGGGAGTTTATTACCGCTCCACCTTTATGGCACTCCCCTGCCTACATAACAATCAATTTAACATCTACATTCCGCTGTGTATTTTCGAGAATGAGCGAAGTCAACGTTTTATGCTCGTTCCGGCTTCGCCGAGACAAAGTAAAAGGCGGCTCAAGTAAAACATGAACTGTGAAAATTACATTCTTTTTTTGTATAAGGTTAACGCAAATAATAAAATAATAAAGTCTTTTATTAACTCTAAAGATTTTTATTTATTGCAATAAAACACCACTCAATTCACATTATAATAATGAAAGGTCTTTCAAATTGGTTGGGGGGGGGTGAAAGCATTGGACGGGGAGCTGCGAAGCTCACTTGTAAAACTGCTTCGATATAAATTCGCGAAATATCCGAATGTGGTTTCATTAACGGAAGATATTGTGCATGACGCATACCTTAATTTAAAGAACGGTAAACATTACGCACCTGACAAAGTGAATTACGGCTACTTGTCCGTGGTATGCGTCCGAATGGCTTATCGGAAGTTCATGGAACAATCGGTAAATTTAAATCAGGTTTATTTAGATGCCGAAGGAACATCGTTGCTTGATGAAACCGATATAATAGAAGAAATTTTACAGGCTGAGGACACATATGCCGTGTTGGAATCGCTTAAAGTATTGCGTGATATTGAACGGGTTGTAATTACCCAACGGTATTACGGGGATTTTTCCTTTGCCGAAATAGCAAAAGCAAATGGACTAAAACTGAACACCGTATTATCCCATCACCGAAGAGCGCTCGGTAAATTGCGCCCGCAACTCACAAAATTGCTTGATTTTAGAAAGGACGAGAGTTATGAATAAAACATTGTGGAAAATGCAAATCTACGGAGAAAGATTATGGACTTTAGCGCGCAGCATTGCACACCAAGCGGCTGTTTTATCACTGGATGGCAAGGGTTTGGCGGTTGTAGCGGATGAAACACGATCTCTGGCGGAAAAGATGTATGAAGTGACCGAACGAGCTTTATTCGAGGATGAAAACACTCAAACGGGTGCCGTGCGGGATGCCGCTGTCATGCTCAATTTGCTGGCACTTAACACCGCGATTGAGGCATACAGGCTTGGAGAACGGGGTAAAGCAACGGCGGTTTGTGCCGATGACATCCGTAATTTAGCTTATCAAGTAACGCTGTTGCTTGATGGCAATAATGCAAACGAGCGATATTTATACCCTGTTCTCATGCCAAATAACCGTATGACATCAGTTGAAAAAAATCAAGGCTTTATCGTGTTAAATATCGCCGGTGTCACGGTTATAGAACCGCTTCTCAATGTAAAAGAAGTTTGTATGCACATGGAATGTTCAACCAGCCATCTAAAACTTAGGGGTATGGAAATTCCCCTTGTTAATGGCTTTAGGATGCTTGGTAAAACACAAGCGGAACCGGTTTATGCCATCTTGCAAACACCTTGGGCTGAACAAAACAAGACATATGCGGTTTCTGCCGATGTTATGGGTATTATCCAAATCCCCATTGGTATCCCCACTGCTGTACCCAACGGTACACCATTAGCTAAATATATCCGAGAATATTGGGAAAGCGAAAATGATGTGCCGTTCCTCTTCATGGACTGGACTAAAATGGTGTAATAATCCGGTTGTGATTTTCGTTGATTTATAAGTCATAAAGTAGGATGCAAATACATTCTTACGGTGGATATTGCGAAGCGCATAACACACCGAACACCAGTGGGGCGGGGGCGGGCGGATGTTCCATAAGCCGCGCCTACGCGCCCGTTCGCCGTTCATCGCCCGATTGCGTTCAGCGCGGCGTTGGAACTTCCGCTCGCTCCCGCCCCACGGAACACGGAACAATGGTAGGTAAAACAACCCCTTTTTGCTTGATCAAGTAAGCATTAATCGCTTCCAAGTAATGCACGGGGAAACCGTTTTTGTTATGTACGATCAGGCTTTTGTCAAAATCCGTATAGGGGATCGATTTTCGGTCCCCTTTTCTTTCTTTTTCTTTCGCCGCGGCAATCGTTTCGCTCGGTAATAAAAACATCTCCCCCTTCGTATGGAAATGCACCAATAAAAAAGCCGCGCCGCCCTGCTTACGGAAGTCCTCCATAAATTCGATTTGATGGTCGTGGATGTTACGCAGGGGTAGGTTTAATTGCCGCGTCTCCTTGGCGTCGAAGCAAATGGGCAAACCTTGCGCCGCACCGATGAAATCGACCGTGCTCTTTTTATCAAAATACGCGGCGGTTATCGTATGCGCCTTGTTATCCACCGCTACGGGCGTGATGGGTGTGGGAATTTTTTGGATCAACGCCAATCCCTTTTGCCGATACAATTGGTTGGTCATTTCAATCAATTCCTCAAACAGACTGCCGCGCAAACCGCGTGTTGCCCACGCCATACAAACCACTCCCTACATTCGCAAATATTACGGTATATGTGATAGAATGCGAAAATCATCACGTTTCGGAGGGATCACAATGCTGTCACTCGCAATCGATACAACAGCCGTCAAGGAATTTATGAACCGATTATTACGTGAGGATGGCTTCGATTTTTTTGCCGTGCGAAACGTCGAGTTAACGCTCGCCACGTTTATCTCCGTTTCCGGCAAGTTGGAAAACGAAAACGGTGACGAAAACAAATCAATCCGCTATACAACATGGGGCGATATACGCTCCCTTGTATACGATTTGATTAAACGCGGCACGAAACCGAAATTGATCAAAATTATTTTTTCCCACCCCGCACCCGTTGAAGTACATACCAACGCCGCCGCCTTATTCGTTAACCTGACGTATGAGGGGGATCGCGTTTCATTCACCACGGCCACCGCCCAGCGTGAATTCGCGCTGGATAAAACGCTCGACGCCGCATGGGACGATTGGATGCGTAAATGCTTCGTTAAGTTAAACGTTAACGTAACGGATAATTTGGAAGCAAATTAACGGGGTTGGTTTCGACGCGGCAAGCTATACGCTCGGCAACCACACCCGCATTTCGTTAAGCCCCCGATTACCCCATGTATAGTAGGGGGTAAGGGTAATCGTATACGGTTCATATAACGGCGCATCGAAGGAATATAGTGCGCCGTTATTTTTTACCCTATATCCGTCCGCCGTTATTTTATTATCATCAATTAGTGCTGCATTCCTTTTTTTATCAATAAATAAATTCAACACCTCGCCGTCGTTATCCGCACCCTCCGCGCAATAAATAAAAGGCCCGCGTGAAAAGGCCGTTTTTCCGTTGTTGGCGTATACTTTCGGATTGGCATAAATGCGATGGATTCCCATATCCAAGTTAACGGTCAGCACATCACCGTTTTTATAGGGCTTTTTTATATATACATAACCGTTTATATTGTTTATTTTAATTGCTTCACCGTTAAAGCGGATTTCCGTATTTTTGCTCCATGCGGGTAAGCGTACCGCCAAGGTTATGTCCATCGCTTCCCCGTCGGGTTTAAAGGTATACCTTATTTCCCCGCCGTTCGGATAATCGGTTTCGACCGTAACCTTACCGCCGTGGGTACCCGATATATCCAGCTCACCCCCGATAAATAAATGTGAATGGATAACGCCGTTTTCCGCGCTCCACGCGTAGTCATTAAGGGATGCCAGCAATCGCGCCACGTTGGGCGGGCAGCAAGCGCAGGTAAACCACGTCGGGCGTTCGGGCAGGGTATGGCGATGGGTCTTTACCGCGCCGGAAATACCGGGTACAACCTCCAACGGGTTTACATAGAAAAACCGCGTTCCGTCCGATTGCATCCCGGCGAGCACACAATTATACAAAGCCCGTTCCATCACATCCGCGTATTCGCCGCGTTTTTCCAATGCCAGCATCTTACGCGCGAAAAAGATCAAGCCGATGGACGCGCAGGTCTCGGCATAGGCGGTATCGTTGGGCAAGTGGTAATCCGCGGTAAACGCTTCACCTTCATACGCGGAACCGATCGCGCCCGTCACGTACATCCTTTTTTGCGTGATATTTTTCCAAAGGATTTCGCAGGCGTTTTTTAGCGCTTCGTCGCCCGTTACGCGTGCATAATCCGCCATGGCCGTATATAAATAAACCGCCCGCACCGAATGGCCCGTCGCTTCGGTTAATTCCCGTACGGGTTTGTTGTTTTGCGCGTAGTCCGGCTCATGGATATGCGCGCCCCACACATACCAACCGCTCCTTTTATATTCCTCACCGTAAAAATGGGGGTTGACGCCGCGTACATTGATAAAATGCCCCGCAAGCTCCAAATATTTTTTATTACCCGTATAATCGTACATACGCATGAACGCGAGCTCGATCTCCGGGTGGCCGGGGTACCCCTCCGTACCATCGGTAATAAACCGTTCGTAGATATGGTCCGCCATATTTTCCATTATTTTAATCAACTTATCTTTACCCGTAACCTTCGCGTAAGCGACGGCGGCTTCCATCATATGCCCGGCGCAATACATCTCATGCGCCTCACACAAATTCGTCCATCGTTTTTCCATACCCTTCAGCGTAAAATAGGTATTCAAATACCCGTCCGGGTGCTGCGCCCTCCCGATAAGATCAATCAAAACATCGCACCGTTTTTCAAGCTCTGCATCCTTCGTCAGCCCCAAAGAATATGCGGCGGCTTCCAGCCATTTCGCCGCGTCCGAATCTTGGAATATCATCCCGTAAAATTCACCGTTTGTTTTTCCCGTTTCGATCAATTCCGCCGCGTATTTGAAATTGTTGATTACGTGGCTTTTTTCGATGTTCGGGATTTCATCGTTTAATATTTTTTCCTGATAGGGGATAACCACGTTTTGTACGAGTTTTTGATAAGGCGAAATAAATCTATCTATAATTTTGAAATTCATTTTGTACCTGCTTTCTATGATGTTATATGCCGCAGCATCCGTGCTTGCAATACATAAAACAGATCAGGGCTTACGTCCGTGGGGGTCGCGATGGTTAGGATTTGATCGTACATCGTTACGTCCAGCCGCGTGTTATATAACGAAGCCAACGTAAACTGCTCGACGGTTTCGCCCCAAATTTCATCGTTTTCGTGGTTAACGGTTTTAAAGGGGAATACCGTCGGGGCTACATAAAACGAAAATATTTCCCAATCGAAATCACCGTACAGGGTATTAAACGTGATCGTCGGGTTTTCCAAGAAGAATTCGTAATTTAAATAAGCCCGGAAGGATTCCCATACGGGGCTCATGGTAGGCGCGGTTAAAACAACCACCATGTTATGCGCTTCACCGATCAGCAAGTCAACTTCGGAATGCAGGAGCGATACGTCGTTCGGCGTTAACGAATACGTGGTATTTCCTTTGCTGTCCATCATCATCCCGTCGAGCCGCCATGCGAGGGTATCTTCATCGTTTTGTAAAACCAAAATATCAATATCGGCGAAAACCAAGCGCCCTACGATATCATGATTGTTATTCTCCTCCCACAATGCGACAAATTCCGGCAGGGGGTCCATTTCCGGGCGCGTGGGTGCCAGAGGAGGGTCCTCGTCGTGTTTATCATTAGGGGATATCGGCGGCATATCATCGCTTGGGTTATTTAATGGGGGTGGGTTGGGCGTATTAAAAGTCTGCATTGCGGGCACGTAATATTCCCCGGGGTCATAATAAGCGGTATACCAGTAAACAATCCCCGTAACCAACGACGCGGTGATTAAAAACGTCAACGAAATCGCCGTAAACAAGGGTATTTTAATTGCTTCGATATTCGGTGATAATTCGCCCGATAATTCATTCGAAATTACGTTTGCGTTATCACTTTTTTCATGTGTAACATAAATAATACTTTGCCCTTCCGATTTTGCGGGTTGACCGCTCTTTATTTCATACCAATTTCCCATACCCACACCCTCTCACGCTTACCGCGCGGAATAAATCTGCTCAACCAATTCCGGCATGGCGGTCGCGGGGATATAATTAATAAAAATTAAATCCGTATTTTCATGCGCCGAAATAATTTCCAAAACGCTCCCGTCAAATTGTCTGGGATCGATGACCACGATCGTTTCGTAATGGGGGGCCATCCACGGGATAATGGCGTTTGCAAAGGAATCCTTGACCGTCACAAGCGTTTTGCCGTTTTTATTGGATGTCGTAAACATATAAATATCACGGTCACCGCCCAAAAATATCCGATAACACAGCGCGGACAAATCCTCCGGTATGACAAACATGTCTATCGAAAACGCGGTGCCGTCGTTAAGCGTATAAAAATGAATCGTATCAGGATTTTCCAAAATCGTACGATTCCTCGTACCTACGGCAAGTGACCCGATAAATCCGGAAATCGTATTTTCGATATAATGTTCGATGGTTATCGGCGTAAAACCCGCCGCTTTTGCGAAAGCCAAGTACGCGTAATACGCACCCAACATCGTCCAGTGGTGATCGGTGCGGAAAAAGAGGTATTCATCCGAATGCGCCTGCATCATCCCGTGCGCATCCACGGGGATAATCGAATCATCCAACAAACGGTTGATAAAATCGATCGTCGCGCGTTGCGATGAATTTACCGCCGCGTAACGCGGACCCATAAATTCAACCTTTACGGGAGCGATTAATGAAAATATTCTAGTGTTATTCGAATTGTGCAGATATTGCGCATATGTATTTAAAACCTCCGCATACCGCGCGGCGGTTATCGGGTTCTCTATATAACGCAAATAAAATACCGCGTCGGGGTGGAACCGTATATCCACACCGAAGGGTTCGTTCGGGTTTACGTTGCCGCCGGTAAATAACTGCACGGGGTTCGGTTCGGCACCGTTTCCTTCGTTTGGGGTGACGGGCGGCAATTCCAATTCCCGCGGCAATTGTGCGGGGATTAATCCCTCGCCCAAATCCGCTACATCGAATACCACAGCCATCGCACCCCCGTGCCGGTGGACTCCGTAAGCGTATTCGACAATTTGCGCGAAGGTCAGCCACGAGGTACGCAGCGTCGTATTATCCAATAAATACGACTCAAACCGCCGCGACAAATCCCCGCTGAAAAAGTTGCGCAACGATAATTCGGGAAAGGTTTCCATATTACGGTTTTCAAATTCGATGGCTCTGTCGTCCATCGGCAGGACATAAACAAACGCGAGCATCAACAACAACGCCGCTGCCGAAAAAATAACGTTTATTTTATCCTTCATACGAATACCCCCCTTCTGTTAATTAATAAAACCGTTAAAACCTGAAATAAATAAACGGCGTAAACGTCTGCCCGATCATCAGCATAAAACTGACGCAAACGACCCCAAAGTTAAAAATCGGTTCGGCGACGAGCAAACGCGACCTTATATAATGAAGTAATCGGATGGGTGCGCGGGTGCAAAAGATCGCCAAGATCGGCAATATCCATAAATTACCCAACAACAGTTCCACCGCGCGGTAATCCGAAAAATACCCGAAACCGAAAAAGCGCGCCGAAGCCGTAAGCAAACGCGATAAATCGGTAAAGTAAAATATGACCCAGCCGTATAATACGATTAACAGGCAATAAGCATGGCTCACGAACGTCGGTAATTTTGCCAACAAACCCCGTATCAAATATTTTTCGACCAACAAAACGATACCGAAGTACATCCCCCATATCACGAAGTTCATGGACGCGCCGTGCCACAAGCCCGTCGCCGCCCACACGAACATGATGTTAAACACGGCACGCTTTCGGTTGCCGCCCAGCGGTATGTAAAGGTAATCCCGAAAGAACCGCCCCAGCGAAATATGCCACCGCCGCCAAAAATCGGTAATAGACTTGGATATGTAGGGATAATCGAAATTTTCCAAAAAATTAAATCCGATGATCTTACCCATACCGATCGCCATATCGGAATACGCGGAAAAATCGAAATAGATCTGGAACATAAACATAACCGAACCCAACCATACCCCCAACGTGGAAGGATAAGGCGAATTTAATAATTCCGCCGCCACCGCACCCGCATGGTTGGCGAATATGATCTTCTTCCCCAGCCCCATCACGAAGCGGGAAATACCTTGGCTGACGAGCGGCCAACTGTGCTCGCGCTTCGTCAACGCGTGCGCCACGTCCGAATAGCGTACGATAGGCCCCGCGACCAATTGCGGGAACATACATACAAAAGTCAGGAACGCGACGGGATTACGCTGCGCCTTCACCTTACCGCGGTAAAGGTCAATCGAATACGACATCGTTTGGAAGGTATAAAAAGAAATTCCGATGGGTAAACCCGGCGCGAACGAAACCGACAGCCCGAACAATCCGAGCAGAAATTCGGTGTACTTAAAAATGACCAATAACCCCAAGCTGCAGCACAACGATAAAACGAGCAATCCTTTTGCTTGCCATTTGCCGTGGTACCGTTCCATAAACAAGCCGATCAAACAGTCGGTTGAAGCGGAAAAAATAATCAGCACAACCCATGCCGGCTCGCCCGCGGCATAAAAGAACAGCGAAAATATCAACAGTACGAAATTACGCGCGTTAAGGAATCGCTTGGGTACGGAAAAATAAGCGATCAAAAAAACGGGGAGGAAAAACACGAGGAAGGTCAAGCTGGAAAATACCATGCGCTAACCCCTGACCGGCGGTTCCGAATAAACCGTTTCGGTATAGAACTCACCGACGATATTGGCGGCGGTCGCCATCGAGATACTGGGTTGATGGTCGAAGTGCCACCATTCCGACGCCAACGGGTTAAACCCCGCCGATGCGAAATAGTGTTGCATCCGCACGATACCCGCGGTAACCGCCGCACCCGTCAAATCCACGTTACCGCCCAATATCTGCGCCGCCATGATGCCGATCGGCCTGCTGACGATGGCCGAAGCGGGGCTGAGCTCGTGCATCCGCGTACCCGTAGCGATCAACGTGTAATCCGTAATACGGTAGAATGAGTATTCGCCCGTTTGCAGGATTTCCGTTTCGTTAACGCGGGCGAGTGAGGTATCCACCGCGGCGGCGCGTTGGTGGTTGGATACCCCCGTGGAAATAAACCACGACAGTGTCCAGGGCGAATCGGTGATGGCGGCGTTGGCGAGCGGGTTATTCCGCATCAATATGTTCATGGCATCCACGACGTCCCTCTGCGTGGAGCGCGGGCGGTATACTTCATAAATAACCAACGTAAATCCCCTGTCCAAGGCAATTTGTTGGGTGGTATGCAACGCACGCGCCATAGGGTACATACTCGGTACGATATATTCCTCGCGCCCCAGCCGTTCGTTAAAGGAACGCGCCGAATACAATTGCATGTTCGTTATCCCCTCCAAAGCAAAACCGCTGGAACGGAACAGCGACTGCCCCGCATTGGAAATCGAATAGATAACGGAAGGCAAGACATCCGGCAAATTGATCCAGCATCTTCTGTGATCCACCCAACCGACGGTTTCCCCATCGGATAAGCGCACGCGCCACCAATCGCCGCTCTCTTCCAAAATCGTAAACGCCTGCCCCGCGGAAAGGCTCCCGACTTGCGTCCCGTCGCTGCCCGGCGCGTCACGCAACGCCGTATTGACCGCCACCCATCCCGTGGCACCCATGACGGGAAGCTCCAAACGCCCTCCCCCATCGAAGTAGAAAACCATATCCTCGCCCCTTATCGGCGGTACAAAAGGGACAGCATCTTCATAAGGGTCAAAATCAATGATGGGGTCTATCGTCGGCGAGGGGATTTCCCCGTTATATCCGTTATCCTGCGTCCTGCTCCCCGGTTGGGGAAAGTCAAGGTTACCGATAAATATCAAAAACGCGGCGATGGCGACCATCATCGATACCATGATGATGATGATCTTCACCCCGTCGATACCCGCTTTTTTCCTGCCTTTGGATATGCGGTTCACTTTTTTAAGTATCGCCCGATTCTCCTCGCGGTCGCGGTCGGGCCTCCTGTGCCTGTCCATTACGTATTACCCCCGGAAAAAAGGATTACGCCCGTATCCATATCCCACGACACGGTCGTACCCGTAGCGTAGGCGATAAATTCCTTGGTGACGAAAATCCGCCCGTCGATGGTTTGCGCGGGGGTATCCATCGTATAGACGCGCCCGTTTACGATCGTCAGGTTCCTGCCCACAAAAAACGTGATAGCCGCCCCCGACCCGTCGGACAATTGCACCAATCCGTGGTTCCTGTGCCATTCCACCGTATACCCCAACCGTTCGAAGACCGCGCGTAAGGGGAGGAGTATCGTCCCCTGCCGCACCAAGGGCGTGCCGTCGAGCGGGAACAGGCTGCCGTTCCAAAAGATACGCACCCGTTCGGCGCGTTCGGTTTCGCGCCGTATTATCTCGTCAAAGCCGTATTGCAACAGGGTACGCGCATCCTCGTGGCGTGCGGTATTGTTCGGCGCGTTCATCACGACGGCGATTATACGCCGCCCGTCACGTTCGGCCGTAACGGAATGGTTCCACCCCGCTTGGCGCAGCGTCCCTGTCTTAAAGCCGTCCGTCCCTTCAAAGGGAACGGTGGTCAATAAAAAGTTGGTGTTATTGTACCGCGTCCCGTTAAAGTTCATATGTGTCATGGAGGTAATGCGCAGGATGTCCGGGTAACGCGTTATAAACTCGCGCACCAATACCGCGATCGAATACGCGTTGGAATGGTGCGGCAACGCCCCGTGGGAATTAGTGAACGACGAGTACATACCCAATGACGCGGCGGTTTCGTTCATACGCTCCACAAAAGCGGTTTCGCTGCCCGAAATGTGTTCGGCGAGTACGACGGCGGCGGCGTTGGCGGAGGGCAGCATCAATAACCGGAGCAATACCTCCACGGTGATTAACTCCCCTTCGGGCAACGGCACAAACGACCCCTGCTGCCGTCTGTCGGATGAAAACGCCGCCGCTTCACGGCTCACACGGACAGGTGTGTCGAAGGTCAGGTTACCCGCTTCTATTTCCATGTAGGTAATAAACGCCGTCATGGTTTTTGTTGTGCTGGCGGGTACGTGACGGCGTTCCATATTCCGTTCGTACAGGATTTCGCCCGTATGGAAATCCATTACCACGGCAATCGGCGCGGATATATCGGGCGAGGCATATACGGGTACGGCCAAGCAAATAAAAAAAGCCATCGCGAGTAAACCCGCAAACGGCATTAAAATAAACGTCCGCCATCTTCCCATGTTATCCCCTGCTTTGACAGTGCTCGGGGAAGTATATCATTTATTTCATTTGAAAAAAAGTAGCCAAGTATTTACATATCCTTTTCGTTAACGCCACCTCCCGCGAACGGGGGAAGGAGCCCACGCCGCGCTCATCGAAATCGGGTGCCGGTCGGCTCCGCTCGGTAAGTGGCTGTGCTTGTTTCGCAAGCGAACCAAGCGGTGCCACTAACCTCGCGTTCGCCGCCTGACGCCCGATTTCGATAGGCGCGGCTTAGGGTTCCTTCCCCCGTTCGCGTCCCTGCGCGTTGTTGCGTGGGTAAAGAAAAAAGAAAAAGAAGCGGTTTTACATTTCCGCTTTATATTTTTGCTTGGTTTGGATTTTGTAGAGGATTAGGGCTACGTAGCGGATTTCGTCTTCGGAGTGGAGCTTTATTTGGTTTGATAGGATTAGGACGTCCGGTGGGGGACGGTTTTTTTGGATTTTGTTGATAAATTCGGAGGGAGGTAAGGGTTGTGCGAAGAGGTATTCGGCGGGTATTCCCATGGCTGATGAAATTTTGATTAGCGCGGACGCGCAAACGCCGCTTTTACCTTGTTCGATTAAATGGATGAAGGTTGCGTTAAACCCCGATAAAAACGCAAGCTCTTCGGTTGTCAGGCTCTTTGCTTTGCGTACGGTGCGTATGTTTTGGCCTACGGTTTTGGCTACGCGTATTTTTATACACGTTTTTTCTTGTTCCATGGTTTTCCCATCCTTTGTATAAAAACGAAACCGGCCGAAGCAAAAGGTGCGCAGACAACGATGGGAAAATCCCATCACCACCTGCGCACCCGTGTATACATACCACACGTCCATGCCGACATCCGTCATATATACCCGAAAACTAACCCTCCGTCCGGCCTTGAAAGGTAGAGGGACCTTGAAAGGCGAAGGGAAAATGGGTATACTGCGAATGCGCAATGGCAAGGCTTTCGCCTTGGTTTGTAGGTGACGGCTATGGTCATCCACACTCTTCATGCGGGTGTTTCCGCACCCAACATGAACCTTGCGTTCTTCTTATTACATAAATCCTAATCGAAAGCTGCATAGTTACCGCGCCTCGACCGGTTCGCTCGGGAGAATATCATATTCCGGCACCAATCACAAGCATACCGAAATCTTTTTTTAGAGGTTTTTAAAAGGTTTTTAAAGTAATCAGCCCGCAAAGCGGGCCGCTTTTTACCCAACTGCGACGGAAAAGGCGCGAACGGGGGAAGGAACCCGCGCCGCCGCCTAATACAGATTTTTTAACATCAAACTACCCTTAACCAGCACAAGATACAAAGCCAACCCCATCAGCAAAAGCCCCCCGCCAAACAAAGCGATAAAAGCCACCAAAGGCGTATGCAGCCAAAACCATCCGGCAAACCCAACCCCCGCAGCCGCACCCATCCCGCCGAAGATCATCAGCAGGATATTCATGTTTTGCTTCACGGCTTCGGCCTCGTTATCCCATTCCAATTTTGGCTTAAATAAATCGAAGAAAAGCCCGAGGTAATTAAGGAAAACGGCGCAAGTCGCGGCAATCAATACCGCGCCGAACGCCAAAAGCACGGGCGGGCGGAAAATGATAAATAACGGTATAAACACCACCAACATCCCCACGCCGATAACCGTCAAGCCGCAAGCGGCCTTCGCGTTAAGTTGGGTTTGGTAACGCACGGGCAAATACTTCATCACAAAGAAGTTGCGCCCTTCACGCGATATGGCCGTCGCCGTAATCGTAGCCGCGCCGCTCATGGTGAGCGCCAATATCGCCACCGCCACCAACGCGATCGCGGCGGTGCGCGGGTCGGAAAGGTCGATTGCGGCGAGCAGCTCCATGATACCCTCATCACCGCCCGACGTAATAATCGGTACGAACGAAATCGCCAACAAAACAGGCATAAACAACACCATCAACACGCAGTTCATAAACGCCACGGGGCTGCGAAACAATACGCGGATTTCCTTCATTACGTATGCGCGGAATATCCCCTGCCCCACCGCACCCGTCATGATATCCTCGCGGGTCATTTTCTTGCCGCCGGAATTGGATTCCGACAAGCCGATAACACCCTTAAAATACAGCGCCCGCGCCGCAAAGAAAAATACGCTTAACCCGACAAACGCAAAGAATACGTTGAGCAATTGGTTTAACGCCATTCCGCCGAAATCGGACGCGCTGACAGCCAGCCCCGCGAAATAGTTGGTCGCAAACACGAGGTTGAGCGCGGTCATGGTGACGGGTTCACCCATCAGCATCGCAAGCAACGCCTCCTCATCCAAGGAAAACATCGATTGCGAATACACCATAAAAATAACCCCCAAGCCCAACCCGGCTATACCGATGATCCAGTTGTACTTGTCGGGGTTGCGGATAAACCGCACGAAACGCATCAAGAGCATGATGATTACGGTCGAATACACCATGGGTAATATCGGCAACGTCAACGCGGTCAGCACCATGTTAAACGTAAGCGCACCCACGCCCACATTACCGAGCAGCGCCGCAAACATGATACCCACCAAAAAAACCGCCAGCATATACTCAAACACCATCGCCACGGCAAACTTCGCCCCGATAATCTGCGCGGGTTTTACCGGCAGCGGCAGGATATACTCCACATCCTTCGAAAAGTAAAAGATCGCCGGCGCGGTCAGGAGCGAAAGCATAAAAATAATCAACGAACCCACGTTGAGCGTAAGCCCAACCATCAGGTTCAAATACCCCCATTCGGCGAATACCGCGTACATGCCGTTCAGCATGTAATAGATCCCCCACGCTATCGGCGCGAGCGAAACCACGACCAAACCCCAAATCATCGGGCCCGCCCACTTGTTTTCCGTACTGCCTACCTTAACGTTGAACATTTGCCCCAAAATCACCTTAAGGAAAATCTTCACCATAGCCCAACACTTACGCATTGGCCGTCACCTCCATAAAGATATCCTCCAAGGAGAGCCGGTTATATTGCATCTTTAAATTATCCAATTCGCCGTCGAACACGATGCGCCCCTTGTTGATCAACGCGATCTTGTCGCACAGCTTCTCAGCCACTTCCAACATATGCGTGGAGAACAGCACGCAATTGCCCGCGTCGGCGTGGCGGCGCATCATTTCCTTTAATTGGAATGACGAACGCGGGTCCAAGCCCGTAAGCGGCTCATCCAATATCCATACGGCGGGGTCGTGCAAAAGCGCGCCCATAATAACGATCTTTTGCCTCATGCCGTGCGAATAGCTTTGGATACGCCCGTTGAGCGCGCCCGTCATTTCGAATATTTCACCCATCGAGGCAATTTTATCGCGCCGCTGCTCGGCGGAGACACCGTACATATCGCCCATAAAATTCAGGTATTCCATTCCCTTAAGCCGCAGAAACATATCGGGTGAGTCGGGTACGTAACCGAAGCTCTGCTTGGCGGCGATGGGGTCCGTCGCGATATCGTGGCCGTTGATCGTTATCGTACCCGCGTCGGGGGCGAGCACGCCCGTTATCATCTTCATGGTGGTGGTCTTACCCGCACCGTTGGGCCCGATAAAGCCCAATATTTGCTTGCTTGCCACTTCCAGCTTGATGCCGTCAACGGCTTTTACCTTGTTGTTGCCGTACGTCTTGCTTACATCGGTGATTTTTAACATGTAACGCCCTCCAAATGGTTTGTTAACCTTATTTTATTGGTTAAATGTGTCAAAGGTATGTCATTTTCCGGCTAATTCGGCATATTTTTCGGGTGTCAGAAAACGGCGCAGTTCTTCCCTGTACGTCGGGTCGATGGTACCGTCAAGGATTTCCTTCGCCCAAAACAGCGCGCCCAACGCGGGTGTGGTTTCCAGCAGCTCGAAGCGGACGGGTTGGGTAAGCCCTTCGCGGATGGTTTTCGTAAAATGCCCGACCATACCCGTATAGCCGATGACATTCCATATACTGCCCGCCTTCACGACCACGACCTCACCGTTAAAGGTCAGATTCCGTACGCAGCCTACCACACCTTCGCCCATGCTCACGCCCATATCGTCGAATATCTTGGCGGCCACTTCATCGCCCGCTTGGGCCGCTTTGTCGGTTAGTTGGATCAACGCCCGCGAATTTTCGCCGCGCCAGCTGTAGCTGTTGATAGCCGTAAGGAAATCCTCGGGCCTCTTCATATTCAATATATCCATTACGCCTTGCGCGATACCCGTTTCCTTACCCGCGCGGTAAAAGGAATGGTACGCCATCCTTATCGCCATACCGGCTATATGGCCGCCGCCCGCCGCGTCACCCGACAGGCTGCCGATACCGCCCACTTGCAATATGTTGCCGTTATCGTCGATGCCCAACGTCACCGTACCCGTCCCGTTGATGGAGCATACGCCCGACGACGACACGGCTTTTACGCCCAGAATACCGTCGTTGGCCACTTCGAACCTCGTAAAGCCCATTTGCCGAATCCGGTTGCAAAGCTCCGCGACCTGACCCGGTTCGTCCGCTCCCGCTAACCCGAAACCCGCGGCGGCGATGTCGGAAACCGTTATATTATTTTTTTTGCACAAGGCGTCAATATGGCTTTGCATCGTTTCCTGCATCCAGTCGAAGCCGCGTTCGTGGTTTTCGTGGCTGCAATTGGACGCCCGCAGGATGTCAACGAACGTACCGTCCGCACGGCAAAGCAGGTAATCGGTTTTCGTGTTGCCGCCGTCCACGCCCAAGATAAATTTTTCCGTCATCGTATGTAACCCCTTTTTTCGGATTTTGTAATCATATTGTCATATATTATAGGATGGTGAATCGGAAATCAACGTATCCTCCAACCATTCATCCCTTCGTTCGATCGCCGTCCGCGCCAGCGCGTCGCAGCGTTCGTTCTCCGGGTTGCCCGCGTGGCCTTTTACCCAGTGGCATGTCACTTGGTGGCGTTGCAACAGAGTCAGCAACCGTTCCCAAAGGTCCGCGTTGAGGGCGGGTTCTTTTTTGTTACGCATCCAGCCGTTTTTTTTCCAGCGTAATGCCCAACCCTTATCAATGGCGTCGATTACATAACGCGAGTCGGAATACAGGTTGACTTTGCACGGTTCCTTCAGCGTTTCCAAGCCGATGATGACGCTCAGCATTTCCATGCGGTTGTTGGTGGTTTGGTTGTATCCGCCGGAAAGCTCCTTGCGGCGGTTCTTGTAGAGCAGCACCGCGCCGTATCCGCCGGGGCCGGGGTTGCCGGAGCACGCGCCGTCGGTATACAGGATAACTTCCTTCATTATATATACATCCCCATTATCGTATTTGCCATGATTAAATCCTCTTGCGTTGTGATCTTAATATTATTGCGTTCGCCTTGGATAATAAAGGTAATCCCGCCGTTATGCTCCACGATCGCGCTGTCGTCCGTATAATCGGCCAAGTTTAACGCGTTTTTGTAGGCATCCGTCAGGAGCTTATATGTAAACCCTTGCGGGGTTTGCACCTGCCAAAAACGCCCGCGTTCGGGCGTTGCGTATACACGCCCGTCCGCATCCGCTTCCTTCACCGTGTCGGTAAAGGGTGTCCCCACAATCGCCGCGCCGTGCCGCTTTACGGCGTCGATCGTCTTTTCGATCAAATCACAGGAAACAAAAGGACGCACCCCATCGTGTACCAGCACGATTTCCGTACGCCCGTCGATTTGTTTTAACGCTTCATATACGCTTTCCGAACGGCTCGCGCCGCCTTCTACGATATGCTTTACCTTGGTTAAGTTATATGTACGTACCATTTCGCGGACGTTTTCCGTATAACCCTTCGGTACGGTTACGGCGATTTCCCCTACCCTTTCCGTTCGTTGAAAGGCCATGGCCGTGCGCGCCAGCACGGGTATACCTTTAATAGGAAGGAACTGCTTGGGCACGTCACCGCCGAAGCGCGTCCCCGAACCCGACGCGGGGATAATAACAGAAACCATTTGGAGTCCCTCCTCAATATATTATCTCACCAATACCGCTTTATGGGGGTAGACCCATGACGGGCAGCTTGCCGTTATGCTGTCCACCCAAATAAAGAATTCCTGCCCCGGTAAGATATCATCAACGGTCATTTCACCGTGATGTGGGTCGCAGATGCGCGTATCCTGCGAAAAAACGATACGGTACCGCCCGTCGGCGGTCAGGAACACGCAGCAATCCGATTCCCGTCGGATGTTTTCGCTTACGACCGCGGTAAACACCGCCGCATCGTCGTGGCAGGCATTAAACCAAAGCACGATGGCGGGATACGGTCGGGGATACGTATCTACGGCATACGCGGCCCGCACGCTCATGCCCTTGCGCGCTTCCGTATACGATACGCGTTGGCCCGTAATTAAATCGTACGCGGGTACGCCGCTTATGTTTATGTCCACGATCGCATAACCGGCGTCCGTCAGCGCTTCCCCTTCGATACGGATGCATTCACCCCATACACGCGTGATTTCACCTTGGGTTTCGCCCACATACATATCATTCGCGGCGTTGGCTGTCAAATACGGCGTACAGGTAAGCGCGAACATGATTATCGCAAGCATCGGATATTTTTTCATCGGCATTTCACCTTAACGTTTTATGCGCTTATCTTTTCCCGCGCGAAGGATTGCTATGCATATATTACCTTTTCAACCGCATATATTTGAACAAGCAAGCGAGAGGGGGACGAATAATGGAACGCGCACCCTACAGGCGATACAGGGGACAACCGCAACGATACGAGGAAGAAAGCGGCGCACTGGGCGAAACGTTGATTCTCCAAGGGATTATCAGCGGGATCGTACTGGTGGCGGTAATGCTTGTCAGCATCATAACGTTTGCGCCCGTCACGCCGATCCAAAACGCCCTGCGCGAGGCCCTTTCCGGCCCGATTACGGTGGGTGAGATGGCGGATGACGCGCGGCAATTCGGCATCGAGACATTGGGCTTCCAATGGTTGGATCGGTAATCGGATTCCTGTTCCGCATAATATTGGCGTTGTTTTCGCTTTATTTGCACGAATGGGCGCACGTTTTTGTGGCACGGGGGTACGGTGCGAAGGTTGAACGGATACGCCTGTCGGTATTCGGTATGTTCGCGCGTGTCCGCAGAATGGACAACCTCCACCCAAGGCAACGGTCATTCGTATATTTTTCCGGCCCGCTGGCCAACATCATGGTCGCCGCATGGGCGTATACGGTGCATCATTTGTCCTATGTCGGCGTTATATGGCTGTTTGACTTGGCGCTGATCAACGCGGTCATCGCAATATTTAACCTGCTTCCGCTGCTGCCCTTGGACGGGGGGCGGCTTGTCCAGCATTTCCTCGGTAACAGGTTCGGCATCCTGCCCGCCAATCGGTTTATGCTGCGCTTCGGGCGGGTTTTTTCGGTTGTGCTGGCTGTGTTGGGGATCATACAAATCATCCTGTTTTCATATAACATCACGTTATTGTGCGCGGCGATTTTTTTATGGCGGAAGAACATGACCATGCAAACGCAGCTTCGAATGGAATGCTTCCTGACGTTGCAAAAAAAACCCGCTTTATTGCGCGGCCCGCGCGGGAAACACAGATACAGGATAAAAACCTTCGCTGTACCCGCGGAAATGCCGATCCAACGCGCCGTCGAACGGTTCGGATGGTCTTATATGTGCGAATTTACCGTAGAGGGGAAACCCGTGCGGGAGGAAGAAATCATGTCTTTTATCTTTTCGCCTTACCGCCCCTCCATTTCCGAATCCCTTGCCATGCCTATCGCCGCATTGGTGTGATATAATCGCACAAACGATGCAACGATGGGATGTGCGCGATGAGGTTAACGGACGAAAGCGGCTTTTACACAAGCGTGAAGCAAATGGAGCAGCTCTTTTTACAAGGCTGCACAAAGCGGTTTACGGGTACGTCGCCCGCCGACCTTACCGCGTGGCAAACCGAGGCGCGGGAGCTGCTCAGGGATTTGCTGGGCTTTTGTACCTTCACCGATTGCGCAAACGAGGTATATAAACTTGATTCGGAGGATTGCGGGGAATACGTACGCACCAAATACGTATTACAAACCGATGAATACGTTTATATGCCTTTTTTCGTACTCGTTCCCGCCGATTTGAAACCGGGCGAACGCCGCCCCGCGATTATCTGCCCCAACGGCCATTTTAACCGCGCGAAGGAAAGCGTCGCCGCCGTACGCCATGAAAAAGGCGTGCTTGAAGATATGGAAAACGCCCACACCCACCACGCGGAGGACTTTGTAAAGCGCGGGTACATCGCCTTCTGTCCGGATGCCCGCGGCTTCGGCGAACGTGCGGAAAAAGCCGTGCAGGATAAATGGCATTGCTCCTGCACGCACCTTAACCGCATGGGCATACCGCTGGGGCGTTGTGCGCTGGGGATGCAGGTATGGGATTTGATCAAGCTCGCCGACTATATCGAAACGCGCGGCGATTGCGACCCTTCGCGTTTCACTTGCGCGGGCCTGTCGGGCGGGGGGATGCAAACGCTTTATTTCGCGGCCGTTGATACGCGTATAAAATGCGCCTGTACCAGCGGTTATTTTTTCGGCGCGCTCGAGTCCCGCTTGCACGGCAACCACCATTGCGATTGCAACTACGTGCCGAATTTATGGAAATATTTTGATATGGGGGACATCGCGGCGTTGATCGCCCCGCGCCCGTTCATCATCGAAACGGGTTTGCATGACGACTCCAACGGGATACGCGGCATCGAAAACGTATACGACCAAGTCCGCGTCGCGCAAAAGGCGTACGACGCCGCGGGGTGCGGGGATAATATCAAACACAGCGTGTTGGACGTCGGGCACCGCTGGGTGGGAACGGACGTGTACCCGTTCTTCGATAAACATGTTTAAAATATGCATCGCGGGCTGCGGCGATATCGCACTCAAACAGCACGGCCCCGCGATACATAAATATATAAGCGAAACCGAAAATACGGCATTTGCCGCGTGCTGCGATATCGACCCCGCAAGGGCGCGTGCCTTCGCCGAACGGTTCGGCGTGCCGCGTTTTTATGTAAACTTGGATGAAATGCTCGATATTGAACGCCCCGATGCGGTTTCCTTATGCGTCCCGGTGGAATTGACCGCCGATTTAGCTTGCCGCGTCCTTTCCAAGGGATTTCCCCTCATCACCGAAAAACCCCCCGGTATAAACGCGGAGGAAAACCACCGCATGGCAAAAGCCGCCGAGCAAGGCCCGAACGGACGGGTACCCAACTTCGCCGCGTTTAACCGCCGACATATGCCCGTGGTACAAAAGGCGATGGAACTCATCGAGGGGTTCGGCGGAGCAGGTCGCATCACGAATATCCGTTACCGTATGTTACGCGTCAACCGTACCGACGTTAATTTCGCTACCACAGCCATACACGGCATTGATTTGGTGCGTTATATCGCAAGCTCCCCGTACGGGGAACTAAACATCGCTTACCGTGCCATGCCGCAATACGGCGCGTCCGTAACCGATTACCACATCAACGGCACGACGGAAAACGGCATCGCCGTGGGGATGGATTTCCTGCCGATGTCCGGCGTCAATACCGAACGGTTGGAAATTAACACAACGAGGGGTTTGTTGGAATTGCGTCTTCCCATATGGGCGGGCTGCCGCGACGGTGCGGGTTGGCTCACGCATTACGAAAACGACGGGGAAGCCTATGTATGGCGCGGCGAAGAAGGCACGGCGGATTATATCGCCGCGGGCTTTTACCACGAAAACGCCCTGTCCTTTAACGCGGTGCGTAACGGCGAGGGGAACGGAGACGAAATCTTACGCAACAGCATCGCTTCGGGTTTGCAAGCCGTGGAAATTGCGGACTGCCTAACCAAACGGAAAACAACCTACCAGCGGTAAATCCCCTGTTTGAATTTTTCCAAAAATTCCGCCTGCGCTTTGCCCGGCGATGTAATGACATCGTATTTTTTGGGGGCGGCTTCGCCCAAAGTCGCATACAACTCGGGCCGCCGTTCCGCGGCGTGGCGTTTGCGCATATCGGCGCAGCCGGTAATTTCCGTTTGCAAGTACCAATCGGGTTGGGTCTTGCGCGCGTCAAGGTCGATTTCGGCGGAAACGATAACGTTGGGGGAATATGCCGCGTCCGCCAGTACATGCCCCCACGGGTCGATGACGCTCGACTTGCCCGCCGCGTTATAACGGTAATCCTTGGCGGTTACGATGTAGAGCGAGCCGTCGTTGGCGCGGGTACGCAGCGTGGCCTCGCCGATGGAATCGTACCAGCCGTAGCCGAACGTGGGGTGGAAGATAATTTCCGCACCCAATTGCGACAGCACATCCGACACCGAAGGGAACATCATGTCGTAACAAATCATGATACCGATTTTGCCGATGTCGGTATCGACCGTATGGATGGAATCCCCCTCGCTTACCTGAAACGCCTCAAAGCAGGGGATGTGCGTTTTGCGGTATTCGCCGATGATTTTACCCTTGCGGTTAAACACGGACGCGGTGTTGTAAATAAAATCGCCGTCAGGCTTAAAATAACAAGCGACGACGTTCATGCCATACCTTTCGGCGATGCGTGAAATCCGTTCCTCCCATAAAGGAAAACCTCGGCGCACGATTTCGGGGAAGATGTTATTTTCCGAAGTATCCATCACAAACGCGCTCGCAAGGGATAAATCCTCGGAAGTGGTGACGACGTCAAGCCCCGCTTCGCCCGCTTGCTCCAGCAAGCCGAATGTTACCTCAGCTTGCGGGATGATGACCCGCTCCAAAATGGCGTCAACGTCGGGCGCGTAGGCATTATTCGTCCATTGGTATCGGTCGGGTATCGGTAACGCCGCCGATTGTATCGCACCTACCTTGATTTTCCGCATAAGCCCCTCCGTGATTTTTACACAAATATACCTATTCCGGTTCGGCTATTTCAAATTCCGCCCATATAATGCCTTCCCAAACCGGTATGCGGTCTTCGGGACGGTTTTCATCGGGGGATACATGAGCAACGCCAACCTCCTTAATGATACGATATGTACCGGGTAAAAAGCCATGCATCAAGTCTTCCGATGTTATTCGTTGGACGAACGGTCGTTCGAACGCGGTAGTCATAGGCAATAATATTAACCCTCTAAACCCGGTTGGAACGTAATGCCAATCATATGTACCCTTCTTGATAATGTCGTAATAAAAGCCATGAATAATTAAATGACGCGGTTCTTCTATCAGCAATTTCATTGTAACGTTTACTTCATTAACATCGGATGCATAAATCATATAATCGGTCGTATATGAAATTAAATCCGTAAAATAATCATATGGCATGGTAAATACGGGCCATTCGTCAACATTTATGTTAGCGGTCATAATATTTGTTGTTTCGGTTTCAATTTGATTTTGATCATTTATTGTATGTTCATTGTCAATCATATTTCCGCATCCGGTAAAATACATTATTACTCCTATTAAATAAAACATGACAATCATTGATTTAATATATTTCATCACGCTGCCACCTTTTAAAATCAATAACGGCGTTAATTTAGTCGTGAAAGAAAGGAGATGATTTATTAATTTACATAATTCTTGTGGGTTTCCTCATATTTCCTAAGGGCTTCTTTTTCGTCCGGGTCTAATTCGAGCATATCCAGCCCTTTTATTTTATTAATAGTGTCTTTTGTCATTCGGGCTACATCTTCCGGGCTGTAGTGAATAGTAATGGAATAGCCATGCTTCCTTATTTTTTCGGCATAAGGGTTGCGGCGGGCTTTTGAAAAGTCTGTTATTTCCGGAATGTCACTGGTGTCAATATTTTCATAATTCATAATGCTACCTCCTGTAATTAGCTTGTTCAATTTTGGTTGCTTTTCTTGCAGATATGATTCGGATTATTGAATTATCGCTTCTGTAGCAATGACAAACTGTCAGCAATCGTATATTTCCGCTCATGCCTATAATTTTGAATCTTTCTTCATCTTGCGAATGCTCATCGTCGTCAAGAACAGCGGCTCTGTCATCACGGAAAACCGTAGCGGCTTCTTTGAAGGGGATGCCGTGTTTTTCTATGTTTTGCAAACCCTTGCCGGTATCCCACTCAAACTGTTGACCATAAAATATATATGTTTCTGTTGGCATAAAATCCTCCATGCAAGTTTCATATACCTATGTTTTTAACGATTATATCACGGGATTATCTGTTGCAACAATGGAACAGGGCAAAACCAAAACCCATTTTTCGTAAGCCCCTTGACGAACGTCCAATCACTATAATTGACGTCCCCCCGCCGCTATGTTACATTCCGCTTAACCATTTAACCGTTTTATAAAGGTGTGTGCTCTTAATGGTAAAAGGCCGGAACAAGGGAATCGAACGCGATTGTCTTGCACCGGCCTTTATTTTATTTAAACGATGAAAGGATAAATATTATGGACCTGCCCCTTTCCAAAAATATCGAAATCCTGCGGGAGCTGCTAACCATAGAACACTTCACCCTCCCCAACCGTTTAGCCATACAGCCGATGGAAGGCGCGGACGGCACGCGCGATGGTGCGCCCGACGAATTGGCGGTACGGCGTTACGACCGCTTCGCCGAAAGCGGTGCGGGGTTGATATGGTTTGAAGCGGTAGCGGTCAGGCACGATGGCCGCGCCAATCCGCGCCAGTTATGGATGCATGAGGGGAATACCGATGACTTTAAACACTTGGTATCACGCATCCGCACAAACGCCGTAAAATCGGGCAACCCCGACCCCGTTATCATCATGCAAGCCACACACAGCGGGCGGTATTCACGCCCCGACGGGCCGCTTGAGCCGATGATCGCGTGCAATAACCCCATCTACGAAGGCGACAACCCCCTACCTCCCGAGCGCATCGTCTCCGACGATACGTTAAAGCAAATCGAGGAACGCTACGGCGTTATCGCGCGTATGGCGCAGGATTGCGGCTTCGACGGCATTGATATAAAAGGCTGCCACCGCTATTTAAACGGCGAACTGCTTGCCGCGTACGAACGCCCCGGCCCGTACGGCGGCCCGCTTGAAAACCGCTCCCGCTTCTTCCGAAACGCAACACAAAACGCGCGCGCGGTAACGAAACGCGGCTTCCTCGTTACCACACGCGTAAATATTTACGACGGCATCCCCTACCCTTACGGCTTCGGCGTACGTGAAAGCGGCGGCATCGAACCCGACTTAACCGAGCCCATCGAATTATTGAAGGCTATGGATTTTTCTCTGGTTAACATCTCCATGGGTAATCCGTACTTTAACCCGCAGGTAAACCGCCCCACCGACCTTAAAGGCGTGGAGCGTATGTATCACCTGACGAAAATCATCCGCGACGCGTTGCCCGGGGTAAAAATCATCGCCTCGGCACCGACGTTTTTACGCGGCGATTCGCCGTACCTCGCGGCGGGCGCGGTCGAGCAGGACTACGCCGACGCGGTGGGCTTCGGGCGGATGGCCTTCGCTTACCCCGCCTTCGCGCGGGATATATTAAACGGCTCGTTTGACGACAAGCAAACCTGCATTACCTGCGGCAAATGCTCGGAGCTTATGCGCGGCTCACGCGCGGGCTGCGTGGTGCGCGATCCGGTTTACACAGAGCTGTACAAGCAAATGAAGGAGGCGCAAGCATGAACGCGCAAAAAACCGCTGTCGTAACGGGCGCGTCCCGCGGCATCGGCCTTTGCATCGCGGACAGCTTGGAAAACGCGGGGTACGCCGTCGTCCGCGCGAGCCGCTCGGGCGACCCCCCGTGCGACATCGGCGAAGCCTCCGACCGCGAACGGTTGCTGAAATATGTACTTAATAAACATGGCCGCGTGGATTTGCTGGTTAATAACGCGGGCATCGCCCCCGCCGTACGGGCGGACCTTCTGGAAACGACCCTAAACAGCTTCCGCACCGTTTTGCGTACCAACTTGGAGGGTACGTTTTTTATGTGCCAATTATTCGCCGACCAAATGCGCAAGCAACCGCGGGAAAATCCCTGCCGCATAATCAATATTTCATCCATTTCCGCGTACACATCCTCCACCAAACGCGGGGAATATTGCGTTTCGAAGGCCGGCGTAAGCATGGTGACGCAACTCTTCGCCGACCGTTTGGCGGAATACGGCATCGGCGTGTTCGAAATCCGCCCCGGCATTATCGAAACCGATATGATCGCGAAAGCAAAGGACGATTACGAACGGCGCATCGTTAACGGCCTTACACCCGTAAAGCGTCTCGGCCAACCGCAGGATGTGGCTGATATCGTCTTGGCCATCGCAAGCGGCGCGTTCGACTTCGCCACGGGGCAGGTCTTTAACGCGGACGGCGGTTTCCATTTAAGGAGATTATAAATGAAGGAATACTACCACACGCTGGTTATCGGCAGCGGCTGCGCGGGGTACAACGCGGCGGATAACCTCCATAATTTGGGCGTGACCGATATCGCCGTCGTTACCGAGGGGCGCGAAATGGGGACGTCGCGTAACACGGGCAGCGATAAACAAACCTATTACAAACTCACCCTCGCGGGCGAGGAGCCCGACAGCGTTTATGACATGGCGCGTACGTTATTTGACGGCGGAGCGGTACACGGTGATACGGTCTTAATCGAAGCCGCCTGTTCCGTCAAGTGCTTTATGAAGTTGGTGCATTTGGGCCTCCCCTTCCCCACCAACCCCTACGGCGCGTACATCGGTTACAAAACCGACCACGACCCAAGGCAACGCGCCACCTCCTGCGGGCCGCTGACTTCGCGCTTTATGACCGAAGCGCTCGAGCGGGAGGTAATCAAAAAAGGCGTGCCGATTTTGGACAGCGCGCAGGTTGTAAAATTACTGACGGAAAACGGACGCGTTTACGGCTTGGTATATTACCGCGCGGGCGAAGGCTTTACGACGTTGTACGCACAAAACATCATCCTCGCCACGGGCGGCCCCGCGGGGATTTACGCCGATACCGTGTTCCCCGCTTCACAAACCGGAGGCACGGGGCTTGCGCTTGCGGCGGGTGCCAAGGCGTGTAATCTACAGGAATGGCAGTACGGCCTCGCGAGCGTCGATTTCCGCTGGAACGTTTCCGGCACGTACCAGCAGGTTTTGCCGCGTTATATTTCCGTGGACGCGTTGGGTAACGAATACGAATTCCTAAACGAATATTACAGCACCGCCGCCGAAGCGTATGACCGCGTGTTCCTTAAAGGCTACCAATGGCCCTTTGATTCGCGCAAAACGGAAGGCTCGTCCCGCATTGATTTGCTTGTTTCCAAGGAAATAAACGAACGCGGCCGCACGGTTTACATGGACTTCCGTCGGAACCCGTCCGGCTTGCGCTTTGACGGTTTGTCCCGCGAGGCGTATGAATATTTGCGTAAATCCGACGCGCTCCTCGGTACACCCGTGGAGCGGTTGGCGAAGATGAACCCCAAGGCTATCGAACTGTATAAAAATAACGGTATCGATTTATATAGGGAACCCCTTAAAATCGCCGTTTGCGCCCAGCATTGCAACGGCGGTATCGCCGTGGACGCAAATTGGGAAACGAACATCCGCGGGTTATACGCCGCGGGCGAAGCGGCGGGGACATTCGGCGTATACCGTCCGGGCGGCAGCGCGCTTAACTCCGCGATGGTGGGGTCGATGCGGGCGGCGGAGCATATCGCGAAATGTGCCGCTTCCGCCAAGGGTGGGAATGTCCCCTCAGCACGCTCATTCGGTTCGCTTAAGGCGCACTTCGGGGAATTCCCGCCCTCGGCCGGTGCCTCGGTTTTTCCCGCGGTATCCTTCGCAACGGAAGCGAACTTCGCAAAAAAGCATAAAGATTTGCAAGAACGCATGAGCCAATTCGCCGCGTACAACCGTGATATTAACGAAATGCAAAAATTATATGACCAATGCAGGGAACGGTTGGAAAATTATTTTACGCAAATGACAGTCGCCAACGAAACCGACGTTCCGGCATTGTTTAAATGTTATGATCTGTTGGTTACGCAAACAGCGGTGTTGTCGGCCATATTATTTTCCGCACGGGAATGGAGCAGCCACGGCGGCGCGGTTGTAAAAGACGCGCCGATAAAGGAAAATGACTTCAAGCATGTTATCATTACATACAACGGCGAATCCCGCTTTGAACCGGTCAAGCCGCTGCCCGTGTGCGACGACTGGTTCGAACGGGATTGGAACGTGTGAATAAAGGAGGCTACCCCTATGCGCAAACCCGATTTTAACAACATCTTAAAGGTATTACGCCGCGAAGCGCCCGACCGCCCCACGCTCTTCGAGTTTTTCCTCAACCATAACCTATACGCACGCGTGGCGGGATGCACGCCCGAAAATTTCGACTACAGCGTGGAAAGCATGTGCCATGCCTTTAACGCCGCGGGGTACGACTATGCAACGGTTTCGGGGTCCGCGTTCGGCTTCCCCGCGCTTGAAAAAAAGCGCAACCAAACCTATTCGCTTAACGACGGCGTATCGATCGCGTGCCGCGCGGACTTCGACGCTTACCCGTGGCCCGATCCCGATGCCTTCGATTATTCCGCCGTAAAAGACGCCGACGTACCCGCGGGTATGAAGCTGATGGTCAACGGGCCGTGCGGCGTGTTGGAAAACGCCATCTCCCTCGTAGGCTACGACAACCTCGCGCTTATGATCTTCGATGACGAACAACTGGTGTACGACGTATTCGAGCAGGTCGGCTCGCGCCTTCTCCGTTATTACGAATTAAGCATCAAGAATAATAACGTCGGCCTGCTGATGTCCAACGACGATTGGGGCTTTAACACGCAAACCATGATTTCGCCGCGGGACATGGCGCGCTTTGTATTCCCGTGGCACAAGAAAATCGTCGCGCTCGCGCACGAAACGGGCATCCCCGCGGTGCTGCATTCATGCGGCAACCTGCGCGAAGTGATGGACGCCGTCATCAATGACATGAAATTCGACGGCAAGCATTCCTACGAGGACATAATCCAACCCGTGGAGGACGCGTACCGCGAATACAGCGATCGGATCGCCATATTGGGCGGTATCGATTTGGGCTTTATCACTACGGGTACGCCGGAGGAAATTACAGCCCGCTGTAAAAAAATGCTTGAAATCGGGCAAAAGGGCTACGCGTTGGGGACGGGCAACAGCGTCCCCGATTACGTACCGCATGAAAATTATTTCGCCATGACAAAAGCGGCGTTGGGGGACCGATATGGATATTAGGAATTTGACCGGGCGGGAAAAGACCGCGATTTTATTGATTACGTTGGGGCGGGAAAAAGCCGCGAATATCTTTAAACACCTTAAGGATGAAGAAGTGGAGTCAATCGTATTGGAAATCGCCAACACCCAACGCGTCACACCCGATACCCGCGACTCGGTGTTGGAGGAGTTTTATCAGATATGTTTGGCGCAGCAGTATATTTCGCAGGGCGGCATCGATTTCGCGAAGGATATTTTGATTAAAGCGTTGGGCGAGGAACGCGCTTATTCCGTGCTCAGCAAGCTCACAGTCAATTTACAGGTTCGCCATTTCGACTTCCTTGCGAAGATCGACGCCAACCAAATCGTAAACTTTATTTCAAGCGAAGGCGCGTGGACGATCGCATTGGTGTTGTCGTACCTTCGTCCCCAACAAGCGGCGGACGTGCTTTCCAACCTGCCTACCGAGGTACAGGCCGACGTGGCGCGCCGCATCGCCACCATGGAAGGCACAACCCCCGACGTGATTAAGGACGTGGAGCGGCTGCTGGAAAAGAAGGTCAGCTCCCTCGCCACGGGCGACTTCGCACAGGCGGGCGGGCTCGATACGCTGGTGGAAATCCTCGGAAGGGTGGACCGTACCACCGAACGGCAGGTACTGGAAACATTGGACACGGATGACGCGTACCTCGCCGAGGAAATCCGCAAGAAGATGTTCACCTTCGAAGACATAATCAAATTGCAACCCGCGCATATCCAAGTATTGATGGGTTCGGTACAGCAAAGCGATTTGGTCGTCGCCCTAAAGAGCGCGAGCGAGGAAATAAAGGCTTTGTTCCTGCGCAACGTTTCCGCTCGTCGGCGGGCGGACATCGAGCAGGAGCTTGAATACTTGGGGCCGACAAAAAAAAGCGACGTGGAAGCGGCGCAGCAAGTGATCGTCGCACTGGTAAGACGCTTACAACAGGATAAAAAAATCGAGATTGTGGGTAATTCGGATGAATTTGTGTAAATGTTAAATTCGAAATTAAACAAAAGGAGCCGGGATAATGGAAACGAATCGGTTATTGGATTTCGCGCGGAAGGATTTAAACGATTTATTAAAATGGTGGATGACCCATACCCCCGATGAAATTAACGGCGGCTTCTACGGCGTCGTACGCGGCGACAATACCCCCAACGGAGCGGCTGACCGTTTTATCGTCGTCAACGCCCGCTTGGTGTGGACGTTTTCCGCCGCGTACCACTTGACGAAAAACGCCAAATACAAAAAATACGCCGACCGCGCTTATGATTACCTCACGCGGTTTTTTTATGATGAAAAACACGGGGGGTTTTATACCTATGTCGATTATAAAGGCACGGCGGTAAACGACCGCAAAATGACCTACGGCAACGCCTTCGCGGTATACGGCTTGTCCGAATACGCCCGTATATTCTCATGCGACGCCGCGAAGAAACTGGCGTTGGAGACCGCCAACCACTTGGACACACACATGTGGGACGCGCAGTACAAGGGTTACTTCGAAGTGGCAAGCCGCGACTGGCAATACATGCCTAATATTTTAATGATCCAATACGAACCCGAAAGCCAAAAGACGATGAACACGCACCTGCATATTTTGGAGGCGTACGCGAACCTGCTGCGTATCGACGGCGACAATAAACTACTGCGCCACCGCGTGCGGACGTTGTTATATTTATTTTTAAATAAAATAATAAATAACGATAATTGGCATTTTAATTATTTCCAAAAGCGCGATTGGACGCTCACCAACCCCAACTACAGCTTGGGGCATGACATCGAGGGCAGTTGGCTTTTGTACGAAGCCGCGGAGATTTTGAGCGAACCCGAAGCCTTGGCGGATACGAAACGCGTATGCGCCAATATGGCGCGCGCGGTGTATGATATGGGGATTTCGCCCGAGGGCGGTATCTATACCGAATACGACGTACACGAGCGTTCATATTCCGATCAATTTTCTTGGTGGGAGCAAAACGAGGGTGTCGTGGGTTTCCTGCACGCCTACGAAACGACCGGCGAACGTAAATTTTTGGACGCTTCATTGGCGTCCTTGGATTTTATTGAAAAATATTTCATCGACCGAAAGCACGGCGGCTGGTACGCCTACATCAACCGCGACCTTACACCCGATACCGCCCGTGACAAGTGCAACCCTTACATTTGCCCCTACCACAACGCGCGTATGAGTATGGAAATCATTCGGAGATTGGAAAAATGTTGACGCTGTATTTTTCGGGCACGGGCAACACCAAATACGTTGCGGAACTGTTCAGCCGCAAGATGGGTGCGGTGTGCCATTCCATCGAAGAGGAAATCAATTTCGCACAGTTCATCAAATCACACGACACGCTGGTTTTTTGTTATCCCGTCTACGGTTCACGCGTGCCGCTTATCATGCGCGATTTCGTAAAAATGAACCAAGCATGGATTGCCGATAAGAAAATAATCATCCTCGTTACGCAAAACCTGTTTTCCGGCGACGGGGCGCGGGCGTTTACGGACCTCTTCAAAAAGCGCAAGCTGAAAGTGATATACGCCGAGCACTTTAATATGCCGAACAACGTCCCCCTGTTATTCTATAAAAAGCTAACCCCCACGGAATTGGGCAATTATATACGCAAATTGGAAATCAAAATGGAAAAAACCTGTCGGAACATTATATCCGGCACTACGCTAAAGCGCGGATTCTCCCCGTTTTCACGGTTGCTCGGCCTTATCCAAGGATTGCCGTGGATGGCCTTCGTCGAAAAACAAATGGCCAAAAGCGTACGGATTTCCAAACATTGCAACGGATGCGGCCTATGCGCGACGGTCTGCCCGGCGAGCAGGGACCGTTGCACGCTCTGCTTCCGCTGCGTCAACAAATGCCCGCAACAAGCGATTACCATCTTTTTCCCGGGCAAACCGAAATGGCAATACGAAGGGGTTGAATAAATGAATATCCAAATCTTCGGCAAAACAAAATGCTTCGACACGAAAAAGGCCGAACGCTACTTTAAGGAACGCAAGATCAAGTTCCAATCCATCGACATCCTGCGATACGGCATCTCCAAAGGCGAATACCAAAGCGTTAAAAACGCCGTAGGCGGCATGGATAACCTGATCGACGTAAAATCCAAAGAATACGAAAGCCTGCATATCCAATACCTTTCCGATAAATCGGACGTCGAGGAACGCCTGCTGGACAACCCCGCCCTCTTCATCACACCCATCGTACGCAACGGCAAAAAAGCAACGGTCGGCCATCGCCCCGATGTATGGGGTGAATGGGTTGATTTTCTGGAGGGTTGAAATTTTAAATCCTTCGTACCCTGCCCGATAATTGAAAGGAGTTAAATGCCATGAAAGATACCTATGTATACCCCGCTGTAATAACGGTTGACGCTGACGGAATATCCGTTGAGTTTCCCGATTTGCCCGGTTGTTTATCTTGCGCCGACACGACAGAGGAAGCTGCGCGGAACGCAAACGAAGCGCTGCGACTTCACTTGTGGAGTATGGAAAAGGACGGTGATGTTATCCCCGCACCGACCGACTTGACGAAGATTGTACTCGAAGAAAGGCAAATCCCGCTGTTGGTGGAGGTATTCATGCCGCCCGTAAGGGATCGCCAAGCCAATCGATTTGTGAAAAAAACTTTATCGATACCAAGCTGGCTAAATGCAGAAGCCGAAAGAGCCGGGGTTAACTTTTCCCAAATATTACAAACATCACTCAAAGAGCATTTACAAGTCGCCAACTAGCCACCCGAAAGGGTGGTTTTCCTTTGTTAAGTATTGTAAAAACTTTACAGGGTTGGAATTGCATATTTCGCCGAAACCGGATATACTGATATTAGACCGCTTGCGATTTATCGCTGAGACACGTTGTATTGCTCTGTCGGAGGGTGACCGTGGAGGTTCCGTAGAGGTTCGCGATAACCCTTTTCCGACTAGGGGGAACCCGAATCGTAAAAATCGCTTTTCACGAAACATTTGATACGCCCCGCTGCTTGGGGCGTATCTTACATTACAGGGGTGGACATGCAATCAGATATGTTAAAGAATGCAGCATCCGCGTACGCAAAGCTGCTGGGAAAAATATACCGGTACACGCTTGAAAACGGTTTGGTCATCCAAGTGCAATTTGCGCCCGGTTATTTTCATCACCTGTTAGGTTTGCAAAAAATCAAAGACGTTGACTTGGTCATCAAGGGCCCGCAAAACAGTCCAAATTACATATTCCGTAATATCCTTGATGGCTTGATCACAATGGATGACATCAAAAAAAGCCGGTTCTTCGATGAAATCGACGCTCGGCTGAGGCATTTCAACCAAATAAACCGATTGATAGAGTTCAATAAAATTATCGTGGACTTCGACCCCTCGCTCATTAATTCCAAACTCAATAAGGCTGATTACATCCTCTTCAAACGAAGCAACGATAATTTATTCCTCAATTTATTTTTGATGGCGGATGAAAAGGCACCTGCCATGCACGTTCCGCTGACCTTTTTGCCGGATAAGACCGATTATTACACTTATGGGCAAACGGTTATCAACATCATTTCCATGATTGAAATTGAGCGCACCTCCAAAGGTTTTGTAAAAATTTCGTAATAAATCGCAATAAAAGATTTACATTTATCAAACATATGGTATACTTGCTTTCGTCTACTATAAAAACCTACACTTTTTATAGGCGGACAACCGGTGGGGTAAACCACAAAACCAGCAAGGAGGGATATTTTTGAGAGCAAGGAAGATTTTTGCTTTGCTGTTAGCGGCGATCATGGCACTTTCACTGTTGCCCATGAGCGTGAGCGCCAGCACAAGCAGATTTCCGGATGTGCAGCAAGGCCGCTTCTATTACGATGCGGTCAACAGATGGGCAACCGAACAATACGGCATCGCCTTGGGGGACAGGACAACCGGTCTGTTTAACCCGAACGAACCGTTGACGCTCGGCACGTTAGCAGCCTTCGTTTCGCGTACGTTGGGCTACGAACGCCAAGTACCCGTATCGCAAACCACCCATCGCTCACTTCAGGATTACATTGAGAAAGCCGTGGCCGCAGGGCTTTATGAAGCCGTGGGCACCATCAACGGCGACGCCGTGGTGACCCGTGAACAAGCCTTCCGTTACATGGCTATTGCCTTCGGCATCGAACCCGTGCCGGGCAACACGGTATTTACCGACAACGCGCAAATCGGCGCGCAATTCAGACCCTACATCAACGCCATGGTCCTTGCGGGCCATGCCAACGCGGCGGGCGTAGGCGGCGGTGTCTTCGACCCGCAAGCACCATATTCCCGCGCACAATTCCTGACCGTATTGGACAGGATGACCAGCGAGATACTCGACGGTTCCGTGCGTGGTCGGATCTATCCGAGCAACCTTATCATCCGTTCGGGTGACGTAACCGTAACAGACACGGTCGTCAACGGCAACCTTATCGTCGGCCAAGGTGTAGGCGACGGCGATGTAGTCCTCGACAACGTGACCGTAAGGGGCGATGTCATCGTATACGGCGGCGGAGCCGACTCCATTAAGATCATTAACGGCAGCTCCGTAGGCAACCTTACGATTGCACGTATCGACGGTGCTGTACGCGTCTTCGTGGATGCAGGCAGCGAAGTTGAGTTCGTCTTCATCAACGACGGACGCGACGACATTATCATCGAAGGTTCGGTAAATAACGTTACCGTTAATACCGATGTAAGCGTCACGATCAACGCCTCGGTAAACTCGGTAGTCGTACAAGCCCCGGGCGCAAACCTTTCCCTTGAAGCCGGCGCGGAAATCGGTGAGCTCACCGTAGCCGCAATCAACGCCGACATCACCTTGGGCGAGGACGTGGTCGTACACAACCTTGTTATTGAAGAAACAGCCGCCGCAGCATCCATCGTGATGGAAGAAGGCGCAAGCGTTTCCAACTTAGTGGTAGCCGCCGAAGACACGTCCTTGACGATCTCCGAAGGCGCCGAAGTAGAAACCCTTGTCCTGTACGAAACCGCCACAGGCTTTGAAGCCGAAGGTGAAGGCGAAATCGGCGATGTCATCAGCGACGTTGAAGACGCCGAAATCGCCGTAGAGGTAACCGGCGAAACAAGCACGGGCGCAGCGGACTTCGTAATCCCCGAAGCTCCGGATGTACAACCCGAGCCCCCGGCACCCCCGGTAGTAACACCCACACCGGAACCGGAACCGGAACCGACGCCTGCACCTACAGTAGCACCCACACCGGCACCCACACCGACGATTCCTCCGTTAGGTGGCGGCGGCGGTGGTGGCGGCGGCACGACACCGACACCAACATTCGGTTGGGTAACCGCCGACCCGGAAACATTCAAATCTCAAGTGTTGGTTATCGACGGTGCTGTAGCTTTGATTATGGTTGAAGTACCCGTGAGTGCCGGCGCCAACCCCGGTGCCAACCGTGGAGCAACCGGCACGGCAACCGCACTTAACCAATATCGTATCGTCATCAACACTACGGGTACGGTACAAACACCGGCATCAGGCCCTTATGCTTTTGCCGTAATCAATAACGGGCAAACACGTCAATATCGCTTTGCCGTTGACTTGATTACCCCGGGAGCTGCAGCCAATCATGAAATACCGACCGTGACGCTTCAAGTGTCCGCACGAAATAATTAAGGAGGGAGAACGACTATGAGAAGACAAAGCAAAAAGAGTTCCAACGTGGTTAAAGTCTTATCGACAACCGCATTAGTCGCTGCCCTCACTGCGGGCACGATACCGGTGTATGGAGCAGATGTTATCTCGTTAAGCACCGATCCAACCTTCCCGCGCATTGAAGTAAGCGATTTGGCAGATAACCCCGAATACCGTCAATTAATTATTGACGCATTCTTGGCGCGTCAATCTGTCATGTTACATGAAGCAGGTGAAGGAAAAGGCCACGGTACAGAAATAAGCGCAGGCAAAACACTGGCAGATTGGTCAGCCGATGAAGTAGCTGATCATGACACTGACCGAATTGCTGTGCTTCCCTACGTGGAAGACGAAGCAATCTAATATCCCCACCTTGCTACACCAATAATAAGGGGGAACACCCTTGTTCCTCCTTATTATGTACATATCTTGTTTCTTTATTCACAATTGCTGGGAGCGGTTCATTGCATGAATCTTTTCATACGCAGTACCATCGATTTATCCCTTCTTACACCCACATTGGAAAGCATCACTTCAACCATATACAATACCGTTATCGAGGACGAACCGACCCGCGATGATGAGATTATTGATAATAAAGCCATTGATGACGTGTTCACGCCGGAACCTTCTTTTTCCTTTATGTTACCCGTCACCGTGTTGTTGGATGTCTACCCTTACGAGCTTGTTCCGGATTCCTTCGCACAATACCTTTCCCTGCGGGAGAGGGGCGTAACCTTTACCCACGTACCTACCTTTTCCTTCACCCAAATGCAGGAGCCCTGTATCGTTATCGAAGCGGGGCAACGGTTAAACGATGACGTTATCCGTTATATCGGTTATTTCTTTGAAGACAGCGATTGCCCGCTGGTATTTATCCCCGTGTTGGGTGAAGGCGAATCTCTGCCGGAGGCCATACAAAACCTCCCCCCGGGCGGTATAGTCCATGATTTTGCCCCCTTACTTTCTTATAATTTTATTTGTGCCGCCAAGGATCCTTCCCTATTGGATGCCGGCGCTTTGCAAGCCGCCGTACGGCTGGGGTCATACGGCATCCTTAACAGGGTAACCGCCGAAGGGGCAACCATCCACCGTACGCTGACAGCCCGCGACTTGTACGATTTGCCCGACACCAACCTCATCGAGGAATTTATCCTCAACCAAGCCACCCAACCCATCGAAACGGGTGACGAGGATATCGGATTGCTTCTCCCCCATATCTCCCCTGCCCTCTTCGGGTTAAACCCGCCGGAGGTTAGGATCCTAAGCGTCACCAACCATTACGAAATGGCGGAGATCACGGGCGAATATATTACCGACGCACCCGATCGAGAAATCAAACCTTCCGCTTCCACGCAAATCATCTTCCATGAAACTACTCCCCTAAACCAAACCGTAAGGGACAAGCTCATCCCAAGGTTTTCTTTCCGTTGCCGCTTGGCATTGGAAGAAGCGGAAACCTCCGTCACATTTAAATTAGGCCGCAAAACGATCCGCACCGAAATGATTGCATTACCGGAGGATACCCGCAACTACGCCTTCACGTTTAAGAAAAACGCCTTGCAAATCAATAAGATCGCCATGCGTCCCCATTACAAGGTATCCTGCATCATCCCCGTATACAACGCCGCACCTTATATCAACGAAGCGGTGGAAAGTATCATCGCCCAATCGTTGGACTTCTTCCCCTATATCCAAATCGTACTGATCAACGACGGCAGCACCGACGACAGCCCCACCCTATGCGAAGCCTTGGCACAAAAATACCCGTACAACATCGTATACGCGTTGCAAGCCAACAAAGGCGCGAGTGCCGCGCGCAACGCGGGCCGCCGTTATGCCATGGGTGAATACATCCTTTTCTTGGACGCGGACGATTTGCTGGACGTTAACTTGATTCAAGCCGCCGTCAACGCGTTGGATAACAAACCAAACGCCAACTACGACTTCGTCGCGTTCCCCATCAAGATGTTCGGTACGGACAACCTTTCCCCGCCCGAGCTCACCCACCGATTCACTGATAACGGCGCGATCAATATCAAAACTGAACCCGATAAGGTGCAGTTCAGCGCAAGCGGCGTACTGATGCGCGCGGAGGCGATTAAAGGGATTTTCTTCGACGAAGAACTCACCGCCGCCGAGGACGCGGAATTTATTGCCCGCGCCTTCGCGGACAAGCAGCAATATCTGGCCTGTAAGGACGCCTTCTACCATTACCGCGTAACGCCGGGTAAATACGGCCGCAACCTCGGGCAATACGGGGGTACCGCCCTCTTCGCCGACCGTTTGGCGGCCTTCTCCATGGAAAAATACGGCGCCGTTACCCCCTATATCCAACACGTTATCCTGCGCGACATCACCCGCGCTTTTATCCCCGAAACCGATACCGACGAAACCGAAGCCGCATTAATCGAAACCGCTGTCCGGCAGCTTACCGACGCCTTACGGCATGTGGACGATACGGCGATTAATAACGCCCGCAAGCTGACCCCCCACCAAAGGGAATACCTCCTGCGCCTGAAACAAGGCGAAGAAGCGGAAGCACCGGCAATCAATAAAATCCATATGGATTATATGCTGGAGCAAAATGGGAACGTGATCATCCGCGGATATATCTATCTGCCCGATTACGACGGCATAAACCTCACGGCCCGTTGCGAAGCCACCGACACGGAATATACCGCCCGATTAACCGCCGATACGAGGGTTTCCGTCGATGTATTCGGCCTCAACCAATGCATGGCGCGGGCCTTTACCTTTACCATCCCCACCCCAAGCGAGGAAATCCTCCTGTCCTTTACGGCCGACGTCAGCTTCCCGCCCGGTTTCGTATTGATCGGCAAGGAATCCGTCGCCCACGCGTCGGATAACGATATCCGTATAGCCCCCCTTTCAAGGGAAAGCATAGCCAAAACCCTGCAAAACACCCCAAGCGCGAAAAAGGAAATCACCGACGAATATATCAACCTGTACCCCCTATTAAACGCCACGCGTCTTTGGCTCTTCGTTTCACCCAATCCGCTGGAAAAAAACGCGACCGCCCACTTCTACGACTATTGCGCAAGCCTCACCGACGGTATCGACTGCCGCTTGGTGGTATCCGCCGATGAAGTGCCCCTCCACCCGGAAGGTACGGCCATCGCCTTGGGCTCCAAAACCCACGCCACCATGTCCCTCTTCGCGGAAAAAATTATCATATCCGACGCCGCCGAAATAAAACGCCTGCGCGATATGACGGGGCTTACCGTCGGCACCTTCCTATACCTGCCCAACCAAGCCCTAACCGAAGCCGACCGCCCCGCATTAGCCGCCCTCAACGGTCTGCCGATAACCGCCGTCGCGCTCCTTTCCCCCCATGAAACGGACTTCCTCCCCGCGGGGCTTCTACGCGACGCCGCTTTTGTTACGGGCAACCCCATTTTCGACGCCCTGACCGACCGCGCCAACCCCCGCATCCTCTTTATGCCCAACTACCGCAAACACCTCTACCTCGGCGAAAATAAATTTAACCCCGACTTCCGCGACTCCGAATACGCCACCCGCATCGGTGACATACTACTGGAAGAACGTTTCCTGGACGTAGCCGACGCCTTAGGCATCTCCGTAGATTTCGCCCCCCACGCCAAGACCTTCCTCCACCTCTCCGACCTCGAGCGCGACGACTCCGTAAAAGTCATTCCCCCCGCCTACCCCCGCCTGCCCCTGTGCCAAGACGCCGCCCTCCTCATCACCGACACCCTGCCCGCCCACGGCTTCGCTTACCTCAACAAACCCGTAATCTACTTCAACTTCGACCCCGACAACACCCCCCCCCGCGACAACGCAGCCTTCGGCGAATCCACAAGCGACTTCGAGGAACTGATCGATCTGCTCGTGTACTATATGCAAAATAACTTTACGATTAAACCCGAATACAAAACCGTAGCCGACGGTTTCTTCCCCTACCGGGACGGGGAAAGCTGCAGGAGGGTTTATGAGGCAACACAATGCTAAAACCCTTAACGGATGAACAACTTTTAGGATTATTAAACGATATCGAATCCGATAAATCGGAACGCAAGCAATCCATGCGGGGAAACACCCCCGACACCGCCCGTCAAGCCATTTGCGCATTTGCAAATGATATGTCCGGCCACAATGAAGCGGGTGTTTTATTTATCGGAGCCGACGATAACGGCAACCCATCCGGCGAACCGATAACGGATGAACTCATCAGGGTATTAGCTGACATAAAAACGGACGGTAAGATATTGCCGTTACCCGTAATGACGGTAGAAAAGCGTGTTTTAAAAGGTTCGGATATGGCGATTATAACCGTAATGCCTTCGGACATGCCCCCCGTAAAATATAACGGGCGTATATGGATACGTACGGGGTCACGCAGGGTTATAGCGGGCGAACAGGACGAACGGATATTAAACGAAAAACGCAGGCACAAAAATTTACCCTACGATTTGTACCCGGTACCTACCGCAACAATCACCGACTTATCCCGGGCTTTATTTGAAGACATATTTTTACCCGGCGCATTCGCGCCTGAAATATTGGATGAAAACAACCGAACTTATGAAGAACGTTTGGCATCATGTATGATGATTGTATCACCCGAGGACACGACACCCACAGTACACGGTCTGCTTGCGATAGGAAAAACCCCGCAAACGCATATACCCGGCGCATATATTCAATTCATACGTATGGATGGGAATGAACTGTCAAATGATGTAATCGACGAGGCAACCATATCCGGCCCCATCCCTAACATGATGACCCACATAAATCACGTAATTTCCGCCCACAACCGTCGCGCCTTCGACATAACCTCCGCACCAACACATAAGATAACGGAAACGTATCCCATATCCGCAATCCAACAAATTATTTATAATGCCGTTATGCACAGGACATACGAACGCACCAACGCACCCGTCCACTTCCATTGGTACGACGATCGTATCGAAATCATCAGCCCGGGCGGGCTATACGGTAACGTAACAATTGACACCTTGGGCAAACCCGGCGTAGTGGACTACCGAAACCCTAACCTCGCCGCAACCATGAAAACATATGGCCTCGTGCAACGCTTTGGCCGCGGGATAACCATCACCCGGGACGAAATGAAGAAAAACGGCAACCCCGCACCGGAGTTCCATGCCGATCAAGGTCTTGTAAAATGCACCATGAGGAAAGGAAGTGCGTTATGAAAATTACCGTAATGATCGATTTAATGGATAACGAAACGGATATAAATAACCTCCGGCATTTATCTGACCTTCGGAACGCAAATGATGTTAACTTCGTATTGATTACCGATAAAAAAAGATATGAAATTCCCATAATTAGCGATAAAACCTTAAACATAACGGTTCAAAAAGAAAAATCAAACATCCCCGGCATCGTGTTCCCCATGACGGGTAATGAAATATTAAATAAAAACGCCGTTGATTACATAAAAGATTTTTACCAATACAACGAAACAACTAAGGAAATTCCAAACGATGTACGGGTATTGTTCGTATCCGAAGTGCAACCCCCTCCACAACAGGATTTATCAACACAAGAAGAACCCCCCGCTTTTTTAATCAGCTGTATCCTACCCATTTGCGAAGGTTCGGAACATCTGCGTGAAGCCATCGACAGCGTGATAAATCAAACGATAGGGTTTGAGGAAAATGTGCAGTTAATCATTATCGATGACGTACAGAATGATAAAATAAAATATATTTATAGTGAATATCAAGATAAATTCCCCAATAATCTTTTAATCATTAACCAATACCAACAAAGTCTGTGTGTTGCCAGGAACGCCGGTTTGGATGCAGCGAAGGGAAAATATATTTCTTTTTTGGATGAAGATGGGATTTATTATAATGATTATTTTGATGTATGCTATACACACCTTAATGATCCCCGATATTCGTCTATTGTTATAACCGCAATTGAACCTTTGCAAAATGATGAATACGTATCACCTTTGCTCAACCTATATTTTAAGAGTACAACGACGTTTTCATCGAAATCAAATTCACACAACATTCTTTCGACAGTATGTAATGTAATATATGACCGAGCGATTTCCGAAAATATATATTTCGATACACGGTTCGGTATATTTAATGAACTTGAATTCCTTCACCGTTTGTATTTGGAATATGAAAAATATACCGTAATAAGTACATCCAAATATTTTAAGCGAAATTGTTTAATTTCACGAGATTTACATTTTATTGATTACGATGAATTGGATTTTATTCGTCATTTATTCGATGTTTCGATTAACAAAACGGGTAAAATAACGCGATATACAAAATACAATGCTTTTGCTTTGTTTGTATATTATCAAAATATAATACATAAAAATAAAAAATTTGACATTGAAGTACTTAGATCATTATTAAACGAAATAGACGGTATCATTATAAGAAACGTATTAAAATCAAATAAACCGAATGATATGTTGATGCGCCAATTTATGCTTACACTAATCAACCAACCACAGCAAATAAAAAATCAAATTATAATATTAAATTATGATACGGCCGATGAATGCATTACATTAAAAGGGTATTTTATTATTCCTTACAATCATGATTATGATATATTAATAACTTCCGGCAATGAAAATAATAATATACAAATCATACACCATGAATATGAAAAATATTTAGGATTCATAATTTCGGAAAAACGTTTCTTTACGGTTTTATGTTGTAATTGCGATTCGTTATTGTTTTATGCGATAGATCCTTCCGGAATGACGCAAAATATCCCGTGCTTACCATATTATGCGGAAGAAAACACCGATTGGTTTAAGCTATGCGGCGAAAAACTATTTTCAGGTACTAAAAACAGCAATATTATAAACATCAACACGATTGAAAAAAAGCACTTAAAATTAATGCTTTCAGATATAATCAAAAAAACATATTTCGCCGCCGAATATGACGAAGAAATAAAAGTTATATACGATTACCTTCGTATAATTGAATTATTTCCTGAAGGATATAATGCGCCGGATGTTTTAGACGGCGTCGAATACGGTTCCGGCGAACATAAGCTGTACTGCCTTCTTAATAAAAAAGAGTTCCCCTTCGATGCCGTTGAACATAAGGAATTTAACGCGATATATCACGGTATCACCGTCGACACACCATGAATTTCACAACATCGGCAAAAAACTTAAAGACAATAAAAATGGCATGTATAATGGACGAATTTTCATTTCGTTCATACGAGCCGGAATGTATATTGCATGAATTAACGCCAATGGGTTACGTTAAGGAAATCAATGATTTTAAACCTGATTTGCTTTTTATTGAATCTGCTTGGCTCGGTAAAGAAAACCTTTGGACCCGAAAAATAGCCAACGGTTCACCGGAATTAGAAAACCTGACGAAGCATTGCCGCAATAAAAAAATACCGATCGTATTTTGGTGCAAGGAAGATCCCGTACACTTCGAAACATTCCTTCCCGTCGCTAGGTTGGCGGATTTCGTATTTACAACGGATGAGGATTGTATACCCAAATATATAACCGATTTAAAACATAACCATGTATACCACCTCCATTTTGCGGCCCAACCGCAAATGCATAACCCCATCGAATACTTTCCAAGAAAAGACAGGTTTTGCTTTGCCGGCGCGTATTATAAAAAATTCCCGGAGCGTTCGGGCGTTCTTGAAAGGCTTGCGCCTGTTTTTAACGACACCCTTGGCTTGGATATATATGACCGCAACCATGGCAGTACCCAAACAGACATTTCCTTCCCGGAAAGATACAAAAAAAATATTAAAGGCTTTCTTCCTTACGATAAAATGGAAAAGGCTTACAAAGGTTACCGTTATGGCGTTAATATAAATACGACAACCCAATCCACGTCCATGTTCGCAAGACGTGTGTTCGAGCTTATGGCATCCAATACGGTAGTGGTCGGAAACCATTCTAAAGGGCTTAAAAATTATTTCGGTGAGTTGACGATATGCGCGGATTACGCGGAAACGATGGCAACCGCACTAAAAAAGTTAATCGAAGACGAAACGTATTACCGCAAGTACAGGCTCTTGGGGTTGCGAAACGTTATGGCTTTTCACTTATATAAAGACCGGCTCGATTTCATCGTAAAAACGGTATATGGGAAATCATTAAAACCACCGCTCCCATCTGTCGCCGTCATAATAAAAAACCCAAAAACCAAAGCCATATTTGATAAACAAAAATATGAAAATAAATCCCTGCATACCATATCCGACCATACATTAATAAAAAACCTCCCCGCCGAATATATAACCTTTTTTGACGAAAGGGATTATTACGGCGAAAATTACCTGACCGATTTGATGCTCGCCACACGTTATTCTGATTTAAACGGGATAGGTAAATCCGGCCATTTTAAAAATACCGATGGTATAAAACTTATCGGCAATAATTATCGCTATTGCAATGTGACCCTTCTTCCGACGCGAAGATCAATTTTTAAAAGGAATTTCTTGGGAAATATATCACAAGAAGATTTTATAATCACACCCACTTTACGCGGCGATTTTTTATCCTTGGATGAATTTAATTATTGTGAAAATTATAATGGGGTATCGTGTGCGGAGGTTGACGATTTTATGATCGCCGATACTCCATTAAACATAAAAAAAATTAATCCAACCGTAATAAATAATAAATCCAAAGTAGAAAAACCCACCCCTATTAAACCCGTTACCGATATACTGTCCATTTCAAATTTACGTGTGGCTACGATATTGGATGAATTCTCATCTGTATCCTTCGGCATGTCATGTAAGACTTTTCCCATCACAATAATCGGGTTCCGTGATGAGATAGAAAACGTGAAGCCGCATTTCCTTTTGGTCGAATCCGCATGGCACGGTACGAACGACAGTTGGCTGTATAAAATCGGGAACTATGCCCGTAATAATTGGGTTGAGTTAAAAGAATTAATTGAATTATGTCGTAAAAAAAGCGTACCGACGGTTTTTTGGAACAAGGAAGACCCCGTTCATTACGCAAGGTTTATCGACGCAGCCAAATTATTTGACCGGATATACACATCCGACGCAAACATGATCGATAAATACAGAACCGATGCCGGACATAACAACGTAGGTTCATTGATGTTCGCCGCCCAACCGAATATACATAACCCTGTAATTGAAATGACACGAAATAAGGGGAGTTTTTTTGCCGGTTCATATTACGCCAGCCGACACGAGCAACGCCGCACCGACATGGATATGTTGTTTGACGCCGCCGCGAAGTTTCCCTTCACCATATATGACCGGAATGCCGGAACGGATAGCGAGCACTACCTTTTTCCGGAACGGTTCAGGAAATTCATCAAGGGAAAATTACCCTATTCGGAAATTAACAAGGCGTATAAAGGTTATCAAATCGCGTTAAATGTAAATAGTGTAACCGATTCGGATACGATGTTTTCGCGCCGTGTTTTTGAATGTTTGGCTTGCGGGACCCCGGTTATAAGCACACCTTCCGTAGGTGTAAAAAAGCATTTTAATAATATCGTAGCTACGGCAACTAACGTCGAAAACTACATTGAAATATTAAAGCAACTTGTTAATGATCCCAAGTGTTGGGCACATATTTCACATTTGGGTGCGCGTGAAGTAATGCAAAACCACACGTATTCACATAGATTACAGCAAATATGCGGAGACTTAAACATAGAACTGACGGATAACACCCAACCCCGGGTAACGGTGATATCAACCGCCAAAGATCGGGGTTCCGTATTCCGCGTTTTGGATATGTTCCGCAAACAAGTTTATAAAAATAAATTCTTATGGTTGTATCTATACCGCTTCGACAGTTGGTTGGATGCGATAAACACGTTGCAATCCAATGATGTTTCCGTTTTCTTTGTGGACCATACGAACAATATCCCATTCAACTTACCCGATGATTGTTTAATCGCTTATATGGAACCGGAAACCGCTTGGTATGGCGTTCATTATTTATCCGACATGGTTATGGCGCATAAATATTCAAAAGCGGACATAGTTTCCAAACCCGTAGATTCGAAAGGTATATTGCCTTGCTCCTCACTTACAAAGCGCTCATCGTTAAATGCAATGAACCTTCATGATTTACTTAATATAAAAATAGAAGGTAAGGTTTTTTACACGGATGGGTTCAATTTTTCACGTAATCATAATAATTGCGTTGACGTATGACAGAGGGGAATAAATTGAAGATATTAATATACGCGGATGTCGATTTAAACCTTACGGATGGTTCAGCCATATGGCTCTCTTCCTTATGCGAAGTATTAAGTATGGATCCGTTGTTCCAAGTCCACGTATTATTAAAAAGCGCCGTAAAGAAAAACCCTACGTCAAATAATGTTTGGGTAAATCCTTTTACCCACTATAAGTCCTTCCCGTTTAAAGACCAACGAAGGCTGGCGCAAGAGGAAGCACTGACCCTGTTACAAAAATATGACACCGAAATAAATGCGGATTTTATTGTCATGCGGCAAATGCGCTTCGATCTCTTGGATAAACTGCCGGACTCTTTTATATCACGATGTTTCTTATATATATTGGGTGAAGAGAATTATCAAGGAAACAACCGCGAAATCGCTTTAAAGCTGATCAAAAAAACCGCCGGTTTCTTTGCCCAAACGGAGCAGATGCGGCAACGTTATATTCATTTTTTGGGGGATGAAAATAAATCACGTTTTTATTTGATGACACCTATGATACCTGACAAGGCTTTTCCAAACGATGTATTCGTACGAAACAAGGAAAGCAGACTTGTATATACCGGAAAGTTTTCCGCTATGTGGTACATCCGGGAAATCTTGGATGCCGTAAACAAACACGAAAATGAAAATATAAAGTTGGATATAGCGGGGGATAAGTTCCACAATGACGTTGACAAGGAAGCATTAATAAAACAATTCAACGAAATGCCGAACGTAAAATGGCATGGTCGTTTGGATCGTATCGAAAGCATGGCATTAATAAACGAATGCGATGTAGGGATAGGTTGGCGAAACCCCACAATGGATGACTCATTAGAAATATCTACGAAATTTTTAGAATGCTCCATGATGGGAAAACCTGTGTTGCTAAACTCCACACCCTTATATAGGGAATTGTTGGGAAGTGACTATCCCCTCTTTGTAGATACACCCCAATCTTTTTATAACAAAGCACGGATGGTGTGTACGGATACCTCTGTATACTTGGATGCGGCTCGCCGCTGTTATAATTCCGCCACTTTTTTCGGATACCGCAATGCATTAACCCGGTTAAGGGAAACCTTTTTATCCGTTTATTGGGATAAGCCTGTTTATATAACAACGGTAAAGAAAAAATTACGGATCGTCTTCGCGGGCCATGATTTACGTTTTGTACAATTCTTCATCGATTATTTGATTCAATCGGACAAATATGATATAAAGATAGATAAATTTAAAAATCATACGGCACACGATGAAAATTATAGCCGCTCTTTAATTGATTGGGCGGATGTTATTTTTTGCGAATGGGGGTTGGGGAATGCCGTATGGTATTCGAATAATAAAAAAAGCAACCAAAAATTGATTGTCCGTATGCATTTGCAAGAAGCCGATACGATACACCCGACAAAATTCAATTTATTTGAAATTGACAAATTTGTTTTTATAGCGCCGGCGATTTATGAAAAAATGTACGCAAAATTCAATTTTCCAAGGGATAAAATGACGCTTATATGGAATCCCATAGATTGCAAAGCGCTGGATGTACCGAAACAAAACGGGGTAGACTATAATATAGGCATGATGGGTATATGCCCACAACGTAAAAGGGTGGATTTGGCGTTGGACATCCTTGAACAATTACTGTCATATGATAACCGTTACCGTTTATATATAAAAGGCAACCGACCGGAAGAGTATAAATGGCTTTGGAACCAAGCTACAGAACGAACGTATTATAATAAATTTTATAATCGTATAAAAAATCTTAATAAAAAAGTTATATTTTCACCATATGATTCTAATATATCCGAATGGTTTTCAAACATCGGATTCCTTCTTTCCGTCAGTGATTTTGAAGGCTCGCACCAAGTGGTTGCCGAAGCGATGGCAGCAGGGACGATTCCGGTAATACGTAATTGGGAAGGTGCGGGGAGTATATATCCGGTGGAGCATGTGTTCAATACGATAGATGAAATGGTATCGTTTATAGCTAAGGGGAAGCATATAAACGAAATAACAATAAAAAAATATGCCGTGGATAACTTTGATTTAAGCGTCGTTATCCGAAAATTGGAAAAAGTAATTCAACAGCATTATACTTAACTTAATGAGTTAAATAACTGTCCGGGTGGTAAAAAATGAATAAAGTTATAATCGTATCAAAAAACCCCGATGTTTCTAAATATAACACGATACAAGAAGCTATTACGGCAATTCCGGTTGAAAAACAAAAAAAATATGTTATCTTCATAAAACCCGGAATTTATAATGAAAAATTACATATAAACAAATCCAATATTATTCTATATGGTGAAGACCCGGCCAATACGATTATAAAATATGATTGTTCCCGCTCTATTTTAAAATCAAACACAAGTAATACAGCTACTTGTTTAATAGAAGCGGATGATATACAAATTGTCAATATTACTTTTGAAAATACAGCCGGTCAATATCGTGATGTAGGACAAGCTGTAGCCGTGGCTACCCAAGGAGACAGAATTTCATTTTATAACTGTCGTTTTTTAGCGTATACCAACACATTATTCGCAGGTCTTGGCAATTTTAAACCGGAAGATGACGGTCCATTAAACGCCGGCAGGCAGTATTATTATAAATGTTTTATTACCGGTGACTTTAATATTATATTAGGTACGGCAATTTGTTTTTTTGAAGAATGTAAAATCGAATGCCGGGAAGACTCGACTTACTTTGCATGTGTTATAGCAATTAATGCTGCTTCACGGTATAACAAAAATGGATATGTTTTTTATAAATGCTATATAAACGGACATGCTAAAATAAAAACTTGGCTTGGGCAGCCGTTTTCCAATCATTCATCAATTGCATATATAAAATGTAATATGGAAAACATAGCTTCCGAAGGTTGGACACAAAGGTTTCTGCCTGAATTATGTTTTAAAAACACTGCCCGCTTTATAGAATTCGGCACCCGTGGCGTTGATATGTCACAACGAACAGAATGGTCAAAAACATTGCCCGAAGATGGTAATTTGTTCCTTTATACAAAGGCTAATGTATTATTAGGTTGGTCGCCGAATTATTCAAGGTTACCTTTACGTACCAACCTTAAAATATATGCCCGGCAATCCTTGAATGCCTTGCAAGGATTTTTTCGCAAGACAACACCGGATGGAATGTTATCAGAGATTTCCAATTCTAAAACAGTTATATATTCGCTTCCGCATCCCGCATTTATACGTAAAGCCTTGGTTCATAAATTTGCTTACCACCCCGAAAGTGAAATAATCATCTTAACAGATAACAGTTTTTCTTTATTTCCTGACGGCGGTAAATTGCCGAATGGCGTTAAGGAAGTTATAAAAATAGATTATTACATTGCAAGTAAATTAGATGATGAAGTTGAAGCTGAAAATGTTATTGTTAAATATATTGAACATCTATTTATAGAAAATAATATTGATATATCATGTGTCAATGAAATTTATTGCATGAATGATATGGTGGACCCTGTAGTTGTATATTTGGAAAATAAAAAAATATATTATAATTGCATTGAATTTTCAGCAAATCAATTTTTTATTTTTGATACATATACATGGAGTGAATTAACCAAGCGAACACAAGTTCATTATAATATCCAAAAAAAATATAAAATATTTTCATCAACCGGTAATTATTGCAAAAAAAGATTATTATGTGAAGATACTACGAAAAAAATTGAAACAGAAATCGAAGAAGTCGTATTTGATTTTTGCGAAGCTCTAAACATCATTAATCAACGTGATAAAAATGTATTGTTAGATTTTTATGGTGAAATAAAATTACCAAATGATTACAAATATATAACACTGGTAGCACTTCCAAATTTCACTACAATCTCGAAGTTCCAAAACTTATCTGTTAAAGACATAATCTTAAGCCATCAGCGATTAATTGATTTTTATATAGGAGATGTTAATAATATTGCCTTGAAACCACATCCTTGTATTATTACGGAATACAATGATTTACCATCCTATTTTAATAACGCTCCCGTTATAGACGCAAATATACCTACAGAGCTTTTTCCTATTTATAACATAAAAGTAAAACTTGCGATTGCAGTAAAAACAACCGCTTTAGATATTTTGAAGCGACAGGATACCGATACACAAGTGGATGTAATCGGAATCCGTTATTTTAAAATGTTTCAATTATTAAATCAGTTATATTTTGCTTTCAGCCTTATAAAGTTCATTCCTAGCAATAACAAAAATGTTTTTGTATATAATATAGATATCGGTCAAGTAAGTAAATTTGCAAGTTACGCCTTTAATGATTTAAACCTTACCATAAAAAATACAGATATTTTACTTAAATCTTGTGATTCGATTGCTTTAATAAACGGCATTGAAGAACTCCCACCGAATAATATAAACGATTTTTTTAATAATATAAAAGACTTACCGGTCGTGTTTGTTTTGGCACAAAAAAGAATAACGTTTAACTTAAACGATTATTTAGAAATAAAAATTAATAAAGAAATAATAAATATAAATACGTTGGAACCAATGGGTGATGAATTTGTATATATTATATGTAATAACGAGGAAACGTTGAATGCGTTGGAAAATCAAAAAATAATAAAAAGTTTAAAATATACAGGTGTAAATTTAAATTCAGAAATAGCAAGATTTAAAAAAGAAGGAATTGATTTATAGTGAACCTATTATCCGCCGATTATGATATCCGCGATGTAAACAACCCAATTAGAGAATTCTATCGCTTTTCTGGCATGGATTTCCAACCCGCACATTTAGACGGAAAATTGTATTCTATGTGTGTTCATCCTATTGATTTGAATAGTTTTCCGGTTGTGTTTTTAGAACATATATATGATAAAACGCAAAGCAAATCAACACCGGAATTGGTGTCGGTAGGCCGTTCCGCCGGGTACATTGCCGTAAGCAATAATTTAGGGAAATCATGGGATGAATACCCCGTTCCATGGAAAAATAGTTCCTACCCGTTGCATTGCTTCACTACTACGGATGGTTTTCATATCATTGCGATGAAAACAACGGAGTCAAATGAAGATGATTTAACCGAACTCATAATATTAAATCCCGATTTCTCAGAGTCACATCGTATCGTATCAAAGGAAAAGAAATATCCTTGGCACGGTTCTTGGTCAATCGACCAAAATGTTTTAGGTACTATCATGTATGCGGAATACGCATCACTTGGAAAATATAAAAACGTATGTGTAATGCGCAGTAGAGACAATGGATTTACATGGGAAAAGGTTTTTATTCTACCAAGCAACCAAGAAAACGCCGATTTCACCATTCGTCATTTCCATACATGCCAATCAGATCCTTATATAACGGGACATTGGTATGTATCAACAGGTGACGATAATTGCACACTCTTTAAAAGCGAGGACGACGGAGATACTTGGGCGCGTATATTTCCTGAAAAAATAATGTTTTCAGGTGAAGTGGATATTAATACAAAAGAAGCAATAACGAATCAATTATTCCGTATGACGGCATCAATCATCACCCGAGACAGCATTTGGTTCATCCATGATACATCTGCGGAGCCTTCAACACCCGGATATAAATCCTTTCCTTGTTTGGTGCGGATGATAAAAACACCGCCGTATGAAACAAATATTATTTGCAAAGTTGGATGCTTAGCGGTACGCAGTTTAACAATCTTAAATGATGATTTATACATCGCCAGTACGGAGGATAAACTGGATGAAGGTAAAATAGATTTTTTCATCGGTAGTACACAAACGGGAAACATTGTATACTTAGGTGGTATTCCAATCGCAAAGAAAGCCCGAAGCATAGGCAACGGAGCAAGATGCAGCAAAGAGGCATACAAAAATAAATTATTTATGCACATGGGTGCAGGGATGAGAAAAGGTCACACAGCAACATTATGCGTAACAGTGTCTCAAATTAACATAAAACAATCGGAACCAAATAACTCATTAGGCGGATCCACATACACAAATCGAACATGGAAGCATTACGACCCCTATGTAGCAAAATTTACTAACAACCCTAAGATTATATTAGATATGGGGTGTGGACGAGGTTTATTTGTTGAGGCATGTTTGGAACATGGAATACAAGCCGATGGCTTTGATATAAATGTTGCCTATATAAACGAGGCTAATGCCAGATTATCCGGCAGGGCGAATTTATTTACACATGATATTGAATATCCGTTAACAAATACCCCATCTGAAAAATATGATGCCGTATTCCATAATCAAGTAATAGAATATTTAACAAAATCAGCGCAACATAACTGTATTCGCGAAGCATACCGTGTACTTAAACCGGGCGGTGAATTTTATATAGGTACATGCAGCAAATACGACCCAACGCAACAAAAAGATGTGGTTCCCGACCATATTAATATCCTTAATATGTCGGAATTGTGCGTTATGTTGGAAGCAATAGGATTTGTAACCACCAATTTAGCGCGAAACTATCCGCTTGCAAACCTCACCGACGAGCAAAAGGAAATATGGGAAAGAGAACAACCCGAATGGCTTTCGTATTCTTGTAACGTATTAGCCGTCAAACCGGAATATAAAGGTGCATACTGCCCATTGTGCGGATGGAGCGGAAAAGAATTTCGTCCGTACAACAAAAGAAATAACGCGGAATGTCCCAATTGCCGCGCATTGGAACGACATAGACATTTATGGCTATACTATAAAGATATAATGCCGCCGGAACGAGCATGTACTTTTTTGATGTTTGCGCCGGAAAATTGTATTTACGAACGGTTAAAATTATTTCCAAACTTGGAAATATACACGGCGGACTTAATACCCGGTCGTGGAGAACATGTATTTGATATACAGGCCATACCATTTCCTGACAACACGTTTGATTTTGTTGAATGTTTTTTCGTCCTTTGTTTTGTTGAAAACGATATTCTTGGGTTGCAAGAAATATATCGTGTGATGAAACCGGGTGGTAAAGCCTTTATATATTTGCCTATGGGTAAAACGCAAACGGCACAAGAATTAGATACTGATGAACAAGCGGCACGCGCAACCGTTCAAAATCCTCATATGCGTCGATTATACGGTGCCGATGTTATGGATTGGCTGGCGTTACCCGGTTTTCATGTCCAAAACATAGATGAAATAGTGCGCGTTAATAAAGATACGTTGATAAGCCATGGAATAAATACATCCGTCAATATATATATTTTGGAAAAGGGAAGGAATACTATTAATTTATGAAACCACGTTTGATGTTAACAGTGGATGTGGAAGCCCATCAAAAACGCGCCGCGGAAGACCACGTCGAACGCTTGATATACGGTAGACAAAATGGCGTTGAATGGGGTATCGGTAAAATGATGGACATCGCCGATGGCTTCAATGTAAAAATGGTTTTTTATTTGGACTTCGCGGAAGTGGCTGTATACGGCGAAGCGATTACGGAAGTAGGAAAATATATTGTGACCCGCGGACACGATTTGCAATTACATGGCCATCCGGATGTATTGCCGACAGAATTTTGGAAAAACAGGGGGATTTCGCCGCAAACAAACGCGAACTTGTTCACTCCCGTACACGCGGATGCTTATATTTATTATTTGGTAAATGAACACCAAAAATGCGCACCCTACCACCCCACCGCATACCGGGGCGGAGCATTCCGAATCAACGCACCTTTATTAGACGCGCTTCGAAAACATAAAATCCCCATTGACGCTTCTTACAATCTACACAGTGAAAACCGCCCATGCGACCTAGCGCCGAGCAAGCAGTTTTATTGGGAAAACGGTGTTTTGGAAATCCCAATTGCTGTGATTAACGATACGAATGTGTTCCCCACACTGGCATCCTTGGATTTTAATTCCGCCCGATTTAACGACAGGCACGATTATAAAGCCGATGTCAATGTCTATATGGATAATTACCGTCGTTTTTTTGATTCCTTTTTTAAGACGTTCGGAACGGATGCGATAGCGTCCGTCGTTATGCATTCCTGGTCCTTTTTCCAACGGGCGGAAGATGAAACATATTCTGTAATAAACCCACTTGCGCCAAAAATGTTTGAAAATTTGCTTTTAGAATATTCAAAAAAATTCGATATAATAACTGTTTCGGATATTTCGCAACAAATAAATTCGCAAAAATTTTCAAATATTATTATACCAATGCCTCAGGGTGAAAACCTTAAAATGGAATGTCCCATATGCGGTTGGACAGGGAAGACATTTAACCCTTATAACGGAAGAAATAACGCCGAATGCCCCATATGTTATTCATTGGAAAGACATCGGCATTTATGGTTGTACTATAATTATTCACAACTTTTGGAAATAGCCGTACCAAAAAAAGTGTTAATTTTCGCGCCTTCCGGTTCAATAATTTCGAAGCTAAGGAGATATAAAAACCTAGAATTGGTGACTGCCGATATAAATCCAAAACGAGCGGAACATCAGGTTGACGTACAAGCCATCCCGTTTGAAGATGAATCCTTCGATTTCATTGAATGTTTTTTCGTACTACCCTATGTGGAGGATGACGTAAAAGCATTAAATGAATTGCATCGTGTGCTTAAAACCAACGGAAAAATCGCACTTTATTTACCCATACGAGCTATATCGGAAGGGTCAATAGATTTATACGCCGTAGATACCCCATTCACGGAAACGGAAAGGAAAAACAACCCCGGTTTCCGCCATGTATACGGATCGGATGTATTAAATTGGCTGGCCCTCCCGGGTTTTAATGCACAAAGAATAGATAATATCGTTACATACTCCCCGGATGAATTAAAGCGTTATGGTATAAACTCCTCTTCAAGTATTTTTATATTGGAAAAAATAAAAACCACAAAAAATACGGATAGAATAGCAGAAGCCTATCATGGTGCGATGGGTGAAAATTTATGCAGGGCTACCCGAGATAGGATACATTGGATATGTGAAAGAGCCATAGGAGAAAATATATTGGATGTAGGATGCAGTCAAGGAATAACCACCATTTTATTAGCACGTGAAGGCAAGCGTGTTGTCGGTGTGGACATATGCCAACAAGGTATTGATTATGCTCAACAATCATTGAAGAACGAAAATAAAACCACACGCGAATATATAAAATTTTTATGCACGGATTTCGTTTCTTATGCAAAAAAATGCAACAAAAAATTTGACAGCATCATAATGGGGGAGGTATTGGAACACCTTACAGAACCGGAACGTTTTATATCTAAGGCATACACTATTTTATGCGACGGCGGACGGCTGGTAGCTACAGTCCCTTTCGGAATAAATAACTACCATGACCATAAACGCACGTATTACCTCACGGCGTTCTATAACCTTTTTATTGATAAATTCACTATAACCGAGATTAAATTCCTTGGTGATTGGATAGGTATTGTGGGAGTGAAAGTAAAAGCGGAAGGAATTAAATTGGACAGCGCTTTGTTTATGCAAGCGGAAGAGGCTTTTATGATACGCGAAAAGGAGTTACGCCGGATGTAAAAACTGGTCTTAACAGCAAAGCAAATAAATATATCATAAACTATCCGAATGATCTTACGGATGCCGAATGGAAAAACAGGTTGCCAATATCCACGATACCAATAGCGGCGTACTTAAAGTTATAAAAAATAGGATGATCAGGAGTGTTAATTTATGAAAATTATAGCCGTCATACCTGCAAGATACGCTTCCAGCCGTTTTCCCGGTAAACCGCTTGCTGACATACATGGTAAACCCATGATTTGGTGGGTATACAACCAGATAAAAAAAGCAACCCGCTTAAACAGTATAATCGTGGCAACCGATGATAAAAGGATATTGGCAACTTGCGAAGATTTAAATATAACTGTATGTATGACAAATATTAACCATAACACACCTACATCAAGGACACATGAAGTATCGACCAGATACGAAGCTGATTTATATATAATGATTAATGGTGATGAACCTATGATAGATCCAAAAGTGATCGATCATATAATTCCAAAAAGTTTACAAAAAAAACCTTATGTGGCAAGTGCGGCGACAACCATTTCAAACGCAACCGATGTAATTGACCCCACAAATTTAAAAGTTGTACTTTCGAATGATAATAAATTATTATATATTTCACGCGCACCCATTCCATACCCAAAGGGAACGAATGAATATACGTATAAAAAATTCGTTGGTATTCAAGCATTAAATAAATCTGCGCTTGACTTTTATGTAAATAAACCCAAAAGTCCCCTTGAATGGATTGAAGAATCTGATTTATTGCGGTTTATTGAAAATGGAATTGAAGTAGACTTTATAAATGTTAACTATAACAACCTATCTATTGATACACCAAAGGATTTGGAAAAAATAAAAAAAATTATAAGAAAAGAGGAAGATCATGAAGGAATATAATTTAAAGATATTAGCAAACGTGATGAACAGCGCTATATTTTCAGATATCCTCGATGATTATAATGTGGATTATCTAATAAGAAGCCTTAAACCGAACATTTTTAATTCAAAAATATTTGGGCGTGCAAACATTTTGAAACTACGCGCATGACCCGTTTACAGGAAACCTCCGAAACCACCATATCCATGATATTCCTGTGCATGAACATCAAGCGCCGGCTGAGGGAACTTTTTTTTACATTTGGGTTTGGGCGTTATTCGGTAGTATGTTTGTGGATAATTCAATAAATAAGGCGTTCATTGCCAAAAATATGGTTTGTTCGTAAACCCTAATTTAATAATATCTTATTGGTATTTTTCGCAGAAAGGTATGATTTTATGAAAGTGGTAATATTAGGAAAGGCTAGTTCCGTCAGAATTAAAAATAAAAATTATCGACCATTCTATAATGGTGAATCATTAATGGACATACACATTAAAAAATTGATCAATGTATTACAACCTGATGATATATACCTTTCATGCGAGGATGAAACGTTCCGGAGCGTTGCTCAAAATTGGAAAATTAATTTCATCCTCCGTGATGAAAGGTATACAAGATTGACAACCAGCAACGTCGATGTCGTGCATTATGTGTGTAAGGATGTCCCGGGCAACGGGGATATATTATGGACAACTCCTGTGGAGCCGTTGTTCGATGAATATACAAACGTTTTAGAATGTTGGGAAAGGATAGATAAAACCAAACATGATTCGCTTAACGTTGTATATCCTCAAAAAAGGTTTATTTTGGATCAAAATTATAATCCAATTGGTTTCGGCTTCGGTCATTGGCACAAATATTCACAAGATATACCACCCATATACCAAGTGAGTTGGTCAACGGCTATTTTAAGCAGGGCTTGTATAGAAAAGGTCAGTTATATGATTGGTGCGCGTCCCTTTTGGTACGATTGTTATTCAACCGTAGTAGATATCGATACGGAGGATGATTGGGAGATTGCACAATTACTCTATTCTAAAAAAATCAAGGAAGGTTACACGAATGGAAATCATAGAAATTTATAAAGATCTTCTACGCCAAGCCCATGTAATAATCCCAAAAAAAGCGGAAATAAAACTATATCACCATTATGGCGCTGAAAACGTCCGTGAAACAGGTGCGTTATTCATAACGGTCGTCCAACATGATTATTGTAAATATATCGTATGTATGACTCCCGGGCAAACATACCCAATGCATTATCACCGAATCAAGGACGAATCATTTTATGTTTTACACGGCGATTTATCCGTTGTGCTTGAAGATGAATTTCATTTAATAACACCGGGTGAAATTCTTAACGTACCCCGTCGATTTACGCACGGCTTTTCAACCAAAACCGGATGCGTATTTGAGGAACTTTCGACAGCCTATTTATTAAACGATTCGGTTTATCAGGATAAATATATAAGAAACATATCCGGTAGCGATAAAATGACTTATATATCCATTCATGAAAATAAATAAATATAAAAGGATGTAGGAAAATGACAAACGTTAAATCTTTTCATATTGATGATTGTTTTGAAATCGGGAATGGGGTTTTAACACTTATCGGCGGCCCGTGTTCCATCGAAAGTGAAGACATGTGCCTTAAAGTTGCTGCAACGGTATTGGATATTTGCAAGGAACTGGGTATAAATTACATCTTTAAATCATCCTTTGACAAAGCCAACCGGTCATCATTAAACGCGAGCCGGGCTTTGGGTATGGAAAAGGGATTAAAAATATTAAGTAAAATAAAAAAGGAATTATCGGTTCCAATTACAACCGATGTGCACGAAGTTTGGCAATGTGCTGAAGTCGGCGAAGTGGTTGATATCATACAAATACCCGCATACTTGTGTCGGCAAACAGATTTATTAATAGCCTCGGCAAAAACGGGTAAGGCCGTAAGCGTAAAAAAAGGCCAATTTATGGCACCGCAAAACATGGACAACGCAATTAAAAAAATCACATCGGTAGGCAACCACAAGTGCATCTTAATGGAACGCGGAACATCATTTGGTTATAATAAGTTGGTGGTAGACATGCCGGGCTTGCAAATTATGCGTGAATTCGGTTACCCCGTATTTATCGATGCCACACATTCAGTCCAAGAACCCGGCGGAAACGCAACATACACAAAGGGAAATCGTGATTTTGCAAAGCTGATTATGTATTCGGCATTAGCCGCTGGGGTTGATGGCGTTTTTGCGGAAATCCACCCCGACCCGGATAATGCCGCCTCAGATGTTGGGAGCCAATTAAAATTATCGGAAGTACGCGAAATATTAAAAAAAGCGGTGTTAATAAACGATATTGCATGGCAGTAACAGAACGGGAGAGATATTGTGATTGATCATATTGTTTTGGATGTTGACGGCACACTTACCGACGGTAAGATTATTATTTCTAACCATGGAGAAGAAATTAAAAATTTTCACGTAAGGGATGGTCAAATAATTATTGCATTACCGAAATTAGGATACCATCTTTTAATAATAACAGGACGAACCTCTAAGATTACTGAAATAAGGGCAAATGAATTGAAAATAAATACCGTCCTGCAAGGAGTACAGAACAAAGAAAAAACGTTGAATGATTACTTTAAAATGAACTACATAACAGGTGATAGATTTGCTTATATCGGCGACGATTTGAATGATTATTCAGCCATGAAGTTGTGCGCTTTTAAAGCCTGCCCGGCAGATGCTGTAACCGAAATCCGCGGGCTTTGCGATTACGTTTCCGTAAGGAAGGGAGGTCAAGGTGCAGTAAGGGAAATATGTGAATATTTATTACAAAAGCAGAATCAATATGAATCATTCTTGCAATTATTTAGAGCGTGCTGAACACCCCAGCAAAACCAACAAAATCAAGCAAAAACGCCAACAAATATTATAATATGGTGGACATCGCCGACCCCGTAGCGATACGGGCAATTTTTAACGGATATAAAACAGTAATACAATAAAGGAGCAAAACAATGTTAAACATCATCGGCTTAGGTTACATCGGCCTTCCTACGGCATTAATCATGGCAAGCAACGATATTCCTGTCATCGGCGTGGATAAGAATCCTTCGGTGGTTGAATCCCTTAACCGCGGCGAGGTTACTTTCGAAGAAGACGGACTTCCTGCGTTGTTTAAAAAGGCAGTGCAAGCGAACATCGTTTTCCGAACAACCCCCACCCCATCCGATATGTACATCATCGCTGTGCCTACGCCTTTTAATAAATCTACCAAGCGCATAAACCCAAGCTATGTTATCACAGCCATACGCGAGGTGTTGGCCGTGTGTAACGATAACGCCGTCATCGTAATCGAGTCCACCGTTGCCCCGGGCACCATTGACAAATTTATACGACCGGTGGTCACCGGTGCCAACGTCCGCATCGCCCACGCACCCGAGCGGATTATCCCCGGCGATATGGTGAGGGAGCTTGTAAACAACGCCCGCATTATCGGCGCGGACGATGAAGAAACGGCACAAGAGGTAAAAAAACTATACACCGCTTTTTGTAAAGCGGAAATCGTAACCACGGATATACGATCGGCGGAGATGTCGAAGGTGGTGGAGAACACCTTCCGCGATATTAATATTGCTTTCGCCAATGAGTTGGCGAAGATTTGCCGCGCCGGCAATATGGATGTATATGAAATTATCCGCATCGCCAACATGCACCCCCGCGTTAATATCCTGCGCCCCGGGCCGGGCGTGGGCGGGCATTGTATATCCGTTGACCCGTGGTTTTTGGTGGGGGATTTCCCGCAGTTGTCCTTGCTTATCCACGAGGCGCGTAAGATAAACGATTCCATGCCGGTTTTTGTACTGGAGCGTATACAGGAAATCATGAAAGATGAAAATATTATTGATATTTCCCGTATCGGTTTTTATGGGCTTACGTACAAAGAGGATGTGGATGATACGCGGGAAAGCCCGACGTTACAATTGTTTGATATCATTACCAAATCACTGGGGCAAACACCGAAATGCTACGACCCCATGGTAAAGGAAATGATGTTTGACGCGCAATACAACGATTTTGGCGCTTTTATCCGCGACATTGATTTTATCGTGATCATGGTCGGGCATTCGCATTTAAAGGATAACATGGAGAAACTAAACGACAAGACCGTATTTGACACACGTTACTGCATAACCCCAAGCGATGCTGATTATCCGGTGGGTACAAAGCATTATTATTTATAAACGTAATTCTTATTGCGCTATTTTCAAATCAACAAGCAATGATTCATGTAGTGCTTGTGATATATTGATGCCTTTTGCATGTTCAATCCAGTACGACATATTCAACCTATCTTCCCGAAAAGTTTAACGAGGCGGTTTAAAGCCAAAGGAGCGAACAAGGTAGCTTGTTTGTCGGTTACCTCACCGAGGACGCAACATTTGTCTTACCGTTTTACTTTTTACAAACCCTCCATAAATATCGAAGCGGTTGTTATTAATGGGCGGTCAATTTCTACGGTTAACAAATCATTATCGCCGGTGATTAGGATATCGACATCTGCAGAAATCGCAGAATATAATATAGGTGCGTCTTTTATGTCGCGGATTGTGAACAAATAATCATTGGGTAATGGGAATGGTGTGTATTCAAGTTCAAATGGAAGTTTTTGTAAAAATGCAGAAACGTTTGCCATTTTGCTTGAAAACTTCTTTTCGACCACACGCTCAAACTCATCAATAATATAAGTTGATAAAACTAATTTGTGCCGTAAGCAAATATGTGAAAACAAATCAGTCAGAATTCGGCTTTTAAATACAGCAATGGATACTAAGATGTTTGTATCAACCATTATCCGCATTACAAGCCTCCCAAACATTTTGCCTAATTTCTTTTACCAATGCCACAACATCGGCTTCTGATTTAAGGTCAAGTTTTTCAGCTTCACCTTCAAATGCGGTTTGAAGTTCATTTATTGCAATAGTAACGGGATTAACGATTGTATACACCCCTTCGCGCTCTATAAACGCAATTTTTCCACCTTTTTGTAAATTTAATTTTCGCATAATATTTATAGGAAGTGTAAGTTGACCTTGATTTGATATTTTTGCAAGCTCCATTATAATACCCCTATCTGTTTTATATTCGACTTGCACCGGTAGATAACAATAAAAAATATATATCATACCCCTTCAAGGTGAGTATAGCAAAAGAAGGGATGATAAACAATATCGAACGCGTACAAATAGGAGAAACAACAAATAAAACCGCGCCATACACGTTTTTATCCATGCATGGCGCGGTTTTTTATTGCATTGTTACAGCACAGCCGTTGTTTGGATGGTTGTCAGTTCCATCTTGCTTAGACTTTCCAACCCGCCGCTTGCGGGGTTGAAAATATCGTTGGCGATCATCTTATCCACGGCGGCGGATATGTCGTTAACGGGCAAGTCAGGATTAGGGTTTATAATGCGCAATGACCTGCGCTTGCCCAGTGTGGTGTTAAACACCATCGAGTAATGCTGCATGGCTTTCCTCCTTTCTTGTGTGATTTAATATTGATAATACGATAGGGTTAGCGCACCAAATCGAGTGCGAGGGATAATCTTGCGGCGCACGGGCCGTTATTGTAGATCGTTTCGATCGCATCTACGAAATTGGCTACGGTTTGTGCCGCGGCGTCGTGCGCCACGTTAAGCACGGAGCAAACACGCGCTTTATCACCGTTGGTGACGCGCAGGTTTGCGGAGATGGCTTTGTATTCCGCCATATCGCTCCTCCTTTCTTTATGAAGTTGTTTGTTTTTGATGGGTAAGGATTAGCAAGGGGGATCCCTTTACATGCATACTTGCGGGGTGACTCCTGCGTGTTCCGATGGAACCCGCATGTGCCGGCCGGGCTTGAGAGTCGCTTTAGCCATGGAGAAGTCAAATCGGGAGCGGGGCATCAGGTACGATTGTATGCAGGGATGGTGCAACCATTTGTCATCAGGGTCGTATGAATGCTGTCCGTCAAAGAGATGCCGGTTGGCTTGGGATGAATATACACCATATGAATATATATGTCAAACTATTTTCACATTTAAATATATACAAACATGTGTTCCTTTGATTAGTATTAGAATAACTCATTTATTTCGAATATTAAATAGGAAAAGAATTAAAATTTATGATTAATCCCGGCTTGTTTCATTATAGCGTTTGCCATTGTCAGATAAAATCTTTTTAACCGAACGGGTATAATCAGCCATTATGAAGCTATTTTTAAATTATCTATACGCTTTGTTTTAAATGACAATTGGATCGGACCTGTATAATTACAATTCAATTCCAACATTTCCGGTGTTGCTAAACGCACCCTTTCGATTAAAGCATCACAGGAATCGGATTCCAACAATAAACCGGGGACATCATCGGATTCACAATGCCACTTGTGGGATTCATCATCCCAAAGCAAGTTGATAACGCATTTCATAACCGCACCTCCAAAGGTAAATAACAATAAACTTAGGGACAAAATACCGTTGCGAATATTTATGTTATGTATATGGATTTTATATACGGTATCATTAAAAGTCAAACATAACAAACCGTTAAAGAACCACTTTCACCCAAGTAAAGCGGATGTCATAAACTGTACAAATGATAATGTAAGGAAGTGCGGTAATGGAACGAATTGTTTCTCCGATTATTTGGCCTCCGTACCCGGGCGTGGATTTGCGGCGCGGTATGGAGGGCCCGAGCATCCGTCAGGTGCAGGAACGTCTCAATATAACAGGCGCGAATCCGCGGCTCGCGACGGACGGCAGGTTCGGCCCGTTGACGGAAGCGGCTGTCATCGCTTTCCAACGGTCAAGGGGGTTGGCGCAAACCGGCGTCGTAGGAATCATCACATGGAACGCATTATTTTCAAACGAACCCGCACCATTACCCCCTACCCAACCTTCGGTATGGCCTCCGTACCCCGGCGTGGTTTTGCGGCGCGGCATGGAGGGCCCGAGCATCCGTCAGGTGCAGGAACGCCTCAATGTATTGGGTGCGAATCCGCGGCTCGCGACGGACGGCAGGTTCGGCCCGTTGACGGAAGCGGCTGTCATCGCTTTCCAACGGTCAAGGGGGTTAAGCAGTGACGGCGCCGTCGGGCCGATTACGTGGAGTTCTTTATTTTCACAAGTCCCCCTGCCCCCTTCGTCGGTTGTCAGGACGATCGTAATCGACCCCGGGCACGGGGGGTATGATTCCGGCGCGGTGTTTGGCACCCGCATGGAGAAGAATGATAATCTGCGGCTTTCGCTTGCGGTGCAGCGGTTATTGCAAGCGCAAGGCCAGCGGGTCATTATGACGCGGAGTACGGATATTTTCGTCCCGTTGGTTGAGCGGAGCGCGATTGCCAACCGCAACGGCGCGAATTTGTTCATTTCCATCCACCGTAACGCAAGCACAAATATCGCGGCCAACGGCGTGGAGAACTTCGTATTCACCACCGCGCCCGCGAGTACCGCGCAAGCCGCCCAAACCGTGCTTAACGAAGTGGTGGCCGCGGGCGTGCAAAGTAACCGCGGCGTAAGGCGGGGTAATTTTTCCGTTTTGCGCAATACAAACGCGCCCGCTATGCTGCTGGAGATGAATTTCATCACGAATGTACGTGACAACCAATTGTTCGACCAAAACCTCGAAGCGTATGCCGCGGCGATCGCACGGGGAACGATGAGGGTGACGCGTTAAAAAATTTTTATAAAGGTATTGACTTTGGTCTTACACCATACTTTACACTGGGGTTGCTTTCGCGAAGCGACCCTTTTTTGTACCGCCGGAAGGAGGCCGTCCATGGAAATGTATTCCATCGGAAAATTGTCCAAAATCGTCAAACTGACCCCCGACACCCTACGTTACTACGACGAAATCGGCTTGCTTAAGCCCGCGTTGATTTCGCCCGAAACGGGTTACCGCTATTACACCCTTGAACAAGCGAAGGATTTGGCACGCATTTTGGAATTAAAGGACTTCGACTTCCCCTTGGCCGAAATCAAAAAAATAATTTCACGGGCGGACGCACCCGGTATGGAGGCGATTCTTCGTAAGCGGTACGGGGAATTGATGCAGGAGAAGCAACGGCTTACAAACGCGATGGAAAAATTAGTTCAAAAATTAAAAACCCACGAGGAGGAATCACTCATGAATAAAAAGATATTATTGGTGGACGACGCTACCTTTATGCGGATGATGTGCAGGGACATTTTACAAAAAAACGGGTATGAAATCGCGGGCGAAGCCGAAGACGGCGAAGCGGGCGTGGATATGTTTAAGCAGCTTAAACCCGATATCGTGCTGCTTAATGTCACCATGCCAAAGATGGACGGCATCGCCGCGCTCAAAAAAATCCGCGAACACAACCCGCAAGCGCGGGTGGTCATGCTCACGGCGATGGGGCAATCGGTTATCGTGGCGGAAGCGTTGCTCGCCGGGGCGCGGCGGTTTGTGGTGAAGCCCTTTACGCCGGATAAGCTGATTGAAGAAATACGATTCACCTTGTTGGAGGAAAACCCGAAAGCGGAGCCCTTCAACGCGGAGCTGTTGACAAAACTGCTCAACTTTGCGCGGGGCGAACACGCCTGCACATCCGTACCCGGCGGGGATATATTATCCCAATGGCAAATCGACGAAGTGATCCGCTTGGCGGAGGCTCCCTCCGCTACGGAAGAAGAAATCAAGACCTTGATGGAGAAACTGTTCATGGCGGCCCATGACATGCCGCCCGCCGCGGCGATCGTTTCAACCTTTACCCCCGATCCGGCACCATTGCAATTACCCCCCGACCCGGCATTTTTGCAACCAAACTCCTCTATCGACCCCATCCTCTCCGCGCTGGAAAAACTCGCCGCCGGACAGGAGAAGATGACGGAGCTGTTGGAACGGTTGTTAACGAAGTAACTCCACCCGCAAGGTAAGCATGTCCCCGTTTTTTTCCGCCGTTATGTTTCCGCCCATTTTTTCCGTTAGTTCCTTGGCAATGGCGAGACCCAAACCCGTACGCTTATGCGTACGGGAGGCGTCCGCCGTGTAGAAGCGGTCGAAGATACGTTGCGTGTCGATGGTGTCTTTGTGGCTTACCTTGTTGGCGATTTCGATTGCACCGTCCGAAAGCGTTACGCGCAAAAAATCCCTACCGTGTATATAAGCGTTTACCAGCAGGTTTTGAATGACGCGCTTTAGGGCTTCCGCGTCCGCCATCGCGTATTGCGGGGTTTCGGGGATTTTGCTTTCCACGGTAAAACCCCGATTTTCTAATTCCATGTAATGATCCGACAGAACATCACGAAGGGTATTACCCACGTTTATCTGTTCCGTCGTTATATTCCCCTCCACAGCTTGCGTAAAAGCGAATAAGCTGTCCATCAAAACGGTCAACGCATCCAGCCGCCCGCGCACGGTGGCGAGGTAACGCGGGAAAGCGTCCGCTTCGGCGGGGCTTTCATCGCTCCGCATTTTTTCAAGCATTTGTATATAGCCCTTAGCCGAAGTGAGTGGGGTACGCAAGTCATGGGAAATGTTGGTGATGGCACGTTTTAAATCCGTTTCCGCGCGGCGCGATTCTAAATGGCTGCGGCGGCTTTTTTCCAACACGGCGTTTATGCGGTCGGCGAGGGTGACGATTTCTTTTTCGAAGGTAATCGTTTTCAGGCGGGTGTTGGTATCGGTTTCCAATATTGTTTGCAAGCTGTCGCCCAACTGCCGCGCGTCGCGTTTGAGCAGCAGCCACTTGATGAGGAAAAAAGCAAAGCCCGCGAACAAAAAACCGCAGGCTGTTACCCAATAGATCATTTGATTTCCGCCCGCTTAAACAACGCGATGCCGCCGACGGTCGATGCGATGATGTAGAACATACCGACGCCCAGCATCGTGGCAATTGCTTGCGCGTCCAATTGATTGTGGTAACCCAAGCGGCTGACGGCAACCAGCATGTCGAACTCCAATATTTTTCCCAATGTATAACCCGCTTCCATGAACATCATAAGGACAAGCCCGGGTACGAGGCAAAAGGCGATGAAGATACCGTTTACGGCGCCGCTCCTTTTAAAGGTGAACGAAAGGAACACACCCACACATGTTAAGGCAAGGAGTATAACCAGTTGCGCGCCGAGGGTTTGGAACAGGTTAAGCCAATAGCCCTCCGGCACAGGTCCGCCGAAGCCGCTAAGGACGGTGGCGAGCAGCATACCCAAGCCTATATAAAGGATGAACCACAACACACACAGCACCGCGGCGACGAACAGCTTTGAAAGGTACAGCTTCGTGCGGGAAATACCCCACGCCAGGTCGTTCTTAACCGTGCCGTGCTTGAATATGGGTATGGCGGCAATCAGCGACAGCGCAAGGATAAAAAAGAACAACGCGTCCGTGGAGGTGTAAAGTGCTTGGGCGCTGTTTATACCGGTGAAGTTTAATTCGGCTAATTCCAAGCCTTCTTCCCATACGCCGCCGAAGTGTATGGCACCTGCCGTTTGCGTCCCGATTGACATCAGGATAAATAATAATAAAACCGTGAAAGTCACGTAGAGTCCCTTGCTTCTTATAATGGCGTATATGTCCGCGCGTATGATATTCATCATTTCGACGCACCCCCGATTAACTTAATGTAATATTCCTCTAACGTGTCGCCCACTTCGCGCAGCTCCGCCACGCGTACGCCCGCTTGGCTCAAGCGGAAAGTGACCTCCGACGGGTCGCTCACGGGGCTGTAGATACGGATTTCGTTGCTTGAAATCTGTTTGTAATCAAGGATGCCTAATGCCGTTTCGAGGGTGACGGCGGCTTTTGCGGCGTCGTCCACGGTTACGGCCAAGGCGCTTTTACATTCCTCTTGCAATTGCGCGTGGGTGAGGGATTTGATTAACCGCCCGTGGTGGATGATGGCGTATTTGTTCGCCACTTGCGCCAGCTCGGTAAGGATGTGGCTGGAAATCAAGAGGGTAATGCCTTCACTGTTAAGGCGTTTGATTAAGTCCCGCATTTCGATGATACCCGTGGGGTCCAGCCCGTTGACGGGTTCGTCGAGGATCAGAAAATCGGGATGGCTCAAAATGGCAAGGGCTAAACCGAGGCGCTGCTTCATGCCGAGGGAAAAATTCCTGACTTTTTTCCTGTCCGTGTCGGTAAGTTTGACGGTTTCCAGACATTTGGAAATTCGGCTCCCGTCGGTGATGCCGCGTTGGATACGGTAGTATTCCATGTTTTGTACGGCGGAAAGATTGGCGTAGAGTGCGGGCGTTTCGATGATCGCACCCATACGGGCGCGCGCGGCGCTGACCCTCTTCGGTTCGCGTTCGCCGAACAGCTTGATTTCCCCTTCGTCCCGACGCGTCAGTCCCGTCGCCATCCGCATGAACGTGGTCTTGCCCGCGCCGTTCTGCCCGATGAGGCCGAAGATATCGCCCTTCTCCACGGTTAGCGTAACGCCGTCCACGGCGGGTTTGCCGCCGTAACGTTTGGTGAGGTTTGTTGCTTCAAGTACGTGCATTGTCCAATTATCCTCCCTGTAACTTCTGTCCTATCGGAGCAAAAGTTCGTCTGATGAGGCGAGTATAACGCGGGAGCCTTAATTAACCGTGAATCAAACCTTAAATAAATCTTAAACCGTCATTCCTTCATTTTATACCCGATGCCCCACACGGTTTGGATATAATCCCCGCTTGGGTCAAGCGCCGCCAGCTTTGCCCGCAAGTGGCTGATATGTACGTTGATTGTGTTGTCGTCGCCCAAAAATTCCCCGCCCCATACGCTTTCGTACAGGTTATTTTTTGAGAACACCTTTTGCGGGCGGGACATAAATAAACGCAGGATTTCGTATTCGCGCTTGGAAAGGTTTGCCGGTTTGCCGCCGATGAAGGCGTCGTAGGCGTCCGCGTCCAGTGTAATATTTTTATAACGCAGTTCCCCGCCGTCGGGGGTTGAAGGGACACCCGCCGATACCCGACGCAGCTGTACGGCCATACGCGCCAACAGTTCATCGTTGTCGAAGGGTTTTGCCAAATAATCGTCCGCACCCAAGCGCAAAAACCTGACGGTCGTTTCCTTGTCCGCCTTCGCGGTTAATACGATAATGGGTAAACTATACGCGGCACGCGCTTCCCCCAACACTTGCTCGCCCGTCTTACCCGGCAGCATCAAATCCAACAGCACAAGTGAAAAACCGCCCGCTTGAAGGCACATCAACGCTTCAGTACCCGAAAACGCGGCGGTGGGTTCATAACCGTTCTGCGCGAGTAGTTCACACAACATTTCACTGATATGGACGTCGTCCTCAACGATTAATATCTTTTGCATAAAACCATTCCTTTAATAGCGCGATGTATTCCTGATCGTGCGCAACCCTTCCTCAGCCATTTCGATCAACGCCGGGTTGCCTTGGCGGTACGTCTTTGCGCGGGTGAAGTATGACTTCGCCGTGGGGATGTCGTTTACGCGCAGGCTCAATTCACCGATCAGCACGCAGGTTTGCTGCGCGGCATCGGGTTTCATGTTCGTATTTTCGAATACGGTGAGGTAGAGGGAGTACGCCTTTTCGCCCGCCATCCTTTCGAGCGCTTTGTCTTCGCAATCACGGTATAACCACATCAGGCGCAACCACAGGTTGGCGGCGATCGTTTCGTTTTTAGAATAAAATAACGGCGCACACTTAAGCGCCAGATAATACCCCGCGAATATATTGTTGATGTCACGGCTTTCGTTGAAGCAAAGGTTTACCTTGGTTTTATATTCCTTGATTTTATCTGCGTTAACGTAAAAACGCGACGCGATCGGTTCCTTAAAATGCCCTTCAAGCGCGCTGTAATAACAACCGGGGCAGGAGACGACCTCGTAATGGATCGTATCGATGCCTTCGTGGCTGATACGGAAATCCCGTCCCCGTTTGACGATGTTGTTTGCGTGTATGCCGCGCATCGCATACGCCGAAAAAGAAAACATACACAGCGGGCACTTGTGCTTTTTTTTGTGTATCAACGCGTCCGACGCAAGCGGAATGGCGAGGTCGTAGGATTTATGTTCTTTGGGAAAGAGGTCTGTCTTCGGGTCAATGATAAAGAATTCGGAACGCGGCGCCGTTTCCCGCGGCGAATCATCCGGCGGCGGCTCCGCCGAGGGGTTGCCCGCACGCTGTCGGTTTGATTCATCCAGCCGTTGGCACAGGGTACGGATAATCGAATAGGTAAGTTTGGGGTGGTTTTCGAATATTTCGTACGCGTTGATACGGTTGATCGCCAGCAGGATAACGAGGTCGCTTTGGCAAACAACCGTCGCCGCGCGCTCCTTGTGTAAGAAAAGCGACATTTCACCGAAAAACTCGCCCGCGTTAAGTTCGGTGAGTTTTATTTCATTCGGTTGGGCGTAGCATTTGTACACCCCTACCCGCCCCGCGAGTATGATAAACATTTCGTCAGCCGTCACTTCATTTTCCGCGAGGATTACATGGCCTTCGCGGTAACGCCTTGTGCTTGCGTTTTGGCTGAGCGCTTCCAACAATTCCATATCCATATGTATCACCCGATGCAGGATACCATAGGGTCATGTCAGGCGGCAATGGGGTTATATCGGCATATAGATAATAAATCTTGCACCCTTTGGAACAGCCTCCGATGAATCAAAAAATCCGTCCGAGTCTTCATATATGTTTTCGGCCTTAACGCTTCCCCCATGTTTTTCGATCAAATCCTTGCAAATAGCCAATCCCAGCCCGGAGTTTCCGCTCGCCCCTTTGTAGAACCGCTCGAAAATGTACGGGATATCGGCCTTATCGATACCCGCGCCGTCATCCTCGATGATGATTTTAATATAATTGTTCGCAGCCGTATAACGGATCCTAACGAGGGTATTCGCGTGCCGCAAACAATTTGACAACAAATTGTCGATCGCGCTTTGTACCTTATCTTCGTCGGCCTTGATAAACCTTTCGCCCTCCGGCAAATCAACGATGATTTCCTTCCCGCTTTTGTCCGCGAGGATTTTGATGCGCTCGGCGCAGTCATACAAAAGATTATTTAGGCTGAAGGCCGTGATGTTCGGTTCATCCAACCCGCTGTCCATCCGTGAGATATACAGCAATTGATTTACCAGCGCGGCCATGCGTTCACTCTTCGCGAGGATAATTTCGGATGCCTCGTTTTTGTTGAACACATCCTCCAATATACTTTCCGCATACCCTTGGATGGACATGAGGGGCGTCCTCAATTCATGGGAAACGTTTTGGAAGAATTGCTTTTGGTTGTTTTCGGAAATGTTAAGTTTGTCGGACATGTTGTTCATGCTTTGGGCCAGTTTGCTGAACTCCTTGTAATCGAAATTCTCCACTTTTTCGTTAAAATTGCCGCGGCCGATGATTTCGGCGTAGTTGCATAACCGTATAATGGATTTTTGGACCCTTGAGGAAATGAGGATTGACATCGCAATACTTATAAAAGCCGATATGACGAGCAGAAAACCCAGTGTTTGGTTGATCCTTCGCATAAATTGCAACGCGGAGGTTATGTCCGTGTACAGCAATACGGAAAACGATAGGTCCTCGTTTATGGGGTACGTGACGGACAGAAGGTAATAGGTTCCGCGCCCGCCCGCGAATCTGACCATCGCTTCGTTTTCAAAGGATTCCCTGTTATTTTGGTAATGGTTGGCCAGTTGGTGAACCTCCGCGGCCATATCCCCGCTCATTTGATTCGGGTTGGGCGAAACCACTTCGCCGTGTTCATTGATGACGATCCCGTCACTGTTCATCATCAGTTGCCTGATCGAACCGAGCTGCCTGACTTGGACCAGGATGCCCTCCATAACCTCCACAGGGGGTTGCATCCGAAAATAAAATGTTTCGGGTGACGGTCTTGGGGTCATGTTTTCGATGTTGGTTTTATTCCCTTCAAGCTCGCGCCGCGCCTCCGCGCTTATGAATTCATTGGTGATCGCATTAAATAAGAAAAAAACGATTAACAATGTAACGAAAACCGTCCCGACGAAATTGCGTATAAGCGCGAACCTGAAACTTTTCACTTTATACCTCCGGCCTTGTGCCGATTTTAAAGCCGACCCCCCATACCGTATCAATGGATACCCGACTGCCGGCGTTGTCCAGCTTTTTTCGCAATCGTTTTACCGTATCGTCCGTGGCACGGCTTTCGATGACGTTATCGTAACCCCATATCGTATTAAGCAATTCGTACCGTGATATGACCTTATCCTTGTTCGCCAACAAATACGCAAGCAGGCTGAACTCCGTTTTGGTCAAGTTTAACGCGACGCCGTTGCAAAAGGCGGTCAATTTATCGGGGTATATATTTATATCTTCGTGTTTTATCTCCCCGCCGTCCTTTTCCGGTTGGGTATACATATCAAACCTGCGTAGCATGGATTTGACGCGCATCATGAGCTTTACCGGGCTGAACGGCTTTGTAAAATAATCGTCGCTTCCCAAGGAAAGGCCCGATATATAATCCTCCTCCGTATCCTTCGCCGTCAGCATGATAATGGGAACGTTGGAAATCTCCCTGAGCTTTGAACATATCATCAACCCGTTGCTTCCCGGCATCATGATGTCCAGTATGACAAGGTCGCATTCCTTTTTTATGAACGCTTCATATAAATGTTCGCCGTTTTCAAACGCCTCCGCCAGATACCCTTCCTTTTCCAGGAAGGCTTTGACCAGATTGCGGATACTGGGTTCGTCATCCGCCATATAAATCAGCTTTTGCATAATACCTCCCGCCGTCATGTAATTATCCCCGTTGTACGGTCAGCTTGCAAGCGTCAGCGTACCGTCCTTCATACCCAATGTAATATCCGCAATGGATGCCACCTTTTTTGAATGGGTAACGATGATTACGCATTTACCGTCGTTGCGGGCAAAGGACGTAAACATATCCAGCACATCGTTTTCCGTATCGTTGTCCAAATTTCCCGTGGGTTCATCGGCAATCAGGATATCCGGGTTGTGGGCCAACGCGCGGGCGATGCCGACGCGCTGCTGTTCGCCGCCGGAAAGTTTTAATACCTTGCGGGTGGCTTTTTCACGGTCGATACCCACGTTTTCCAAAAGGGTAAACGCTTGCTCCATACTTTTTTTCCCGTCGAACGCCGCTTTTTTACCGCTGCTGCTGATATACATGGAGATAAGCATATTTTCAACCGCACAGGCATTCGTCAGCAAATTATAGGCTTGGAAGATAACGCCGATGTGATTGGAACGGTACACGTCCCTGTCTATTTCCTTTAAATCCTTGTCACGGTACCATATCGCGCCCTTGGTGCAGGTATCCAACCCCGCGATCAATGAAAGCAACGTGGATTTACCCGAACCGGATTTGCCCGCGATGGCGTATACCTTTCCGTTTTGGAATTCCGCGGTTACATCCGTCAGCGCGTTTTGGCTTGCGCCTTCGTAACGGTAGGAAACATTTTTTAATGTAAGTAAACTCATACCCTCAGTTCCTCTCCATGAGAATTTTCATTGGCTCGTACTTGGTTATGCGCGCAACTGACGCAACCCCTGCGAGGGATGCCAATAACAATGATATACCGATAATTTCAAGAATCGTCATCAACCCGAGGGAAACATTTAATTCGGACAAAGGTTCCGCTTCAATGGTATTCCCTCCCGCCATACCGCCGAACATGCCGCCCATACCGCCCCTTGCGCCCCCCATGCCGCCAAACAAACCGCCCAATCCCCCCATACCGCCGATTTCCGCGACTTCTTCGGGTGTAATGTTTTCAATTTGGACGGCAAGCAATGTATCCGATATGGGTTGGGCAACCAATGACCCTACCGTCAAACCCAAAACCAGGCATATCACCGTGAGGGCAAGCATTTCCGACAATAAACCCAGTACGAGTTTCTTCTTTTTCATGCCCATAGCCCTGAGTACGCCGATTTCGTATTTCCTTTCACGCACGGATATGGATGCGAGTACGACCAATACGATACCGCCCAGCACCAACACGATGATCATAAAGGTAGAGGTTACGTTTCGCAGCCCTACCACGGGTTCGACAATGGCCAGATATTCGGCTTCGTTGGTCGTAACCAGAAGCAAGGGATCCAACCCTTGGTTGCGCAGTTCCGCTTCAAAGAGGGGCAGCATATCCGGTTCATGCAAATAGTAGACGGCGTTTACGGTGATGCCGCTTTCGTTCGCCCCCAAAGGACTGATTACCGTATCCAACGTGGTCAACACTTCGTTGCGCCGGTTTAAGAAAGAAGCCCGTATAAATCCCCCGGTGGCGTTTTCGGGCGTCATATCAAAATAAATACCCACGACGGTCAAATCGTGTACCACTCGGCGGGATGTTATATCCTCTCCCGAGCCTTCCGTTAAAGTGCTGTATATTCGGATGGTATCACCGATCATCAAATCGTTAAGCTCCGCCAATTCTAAACTTATCATGGCTTCACCGTAAGCAATGGGGAACCGTCCGTCCGCCACATCCCTTAATCCGTTTTGGAAATCTTCCCAATGGTTCCCGTACAAGCGGAGGTTCGGTATATCCATTTCATCCGGGTTTATCCCGGTTATACCGCCCATCGCACCGCCGAACATATCCCCCATGCCGCCGCCTCTGCCGCCAAACATACCGCCGCCGAGTTCCAAATCCGCATCACCGTCGACGGTATTTAGCGTATCCGAAAAAGCAGGTTGGGATGCCGTCATTTCATAAGTAAGTACATAAGGCGATTGCGCAAAGGCGATACTTTGCTGTGCGGTAACTTGGATATTACCCATGTTGACTCGGTTTAATCCCCCCATACCGCCGCCGCCAAAGATACCGCCAAGACCGCCGCCGCCGAAGCTGCTCCGCAGATTCTCCATAATTTGCGCCGTGTCCGGCACGATGTTTACACGGCTGCCAAAGCGGTGTTTGTAATCCTCAATGATACCGTTGGCGGTATTGTTAATAATTAACGTTACCGCCGTGGTGGCGATTATGGTGAAGATGATCACCGCAAGCAGAATGTTCCTGCCTTTGTTCCGCAGCAAATTGTGGAGCGAATTTTTTATTATGAACATGTAAATCCTCCCGCTTTTGTTTGGAACATTCTACTGAGCCAATTGTGGAAAAATCCCCGAAAAATTGCGGCAATTGTGTGGTAATCATGCATTTTTACACTTTCCCAAGCATATCGTTATAGCGATTATCCTTTGGGTACATTCCCGGAAAGCGGCGCGCATGAAAAAAATCAAGGCCCCGTTAGGTATCCGCAAAAAAGCGTTTTATGTCATGCTGTTTATGCAACTCGCACTCGCGGCGTTGGTGGTACGGATTTTTTACATACAAGCCTTCCGCGGGGAGGAATTGCAAGCGCTCGCTTTCGAGCAGCAAACCCGCGACCGCTTGATCGCGCCCAACCGCGGGAGCATCTATGACCGCAACATGGTTGGCTTGGCCGTGACGGAAACGGTCGCGTCGGTCAGCGTTATTTACGCGCAAATGCGCGATCTGCCCGCTACAGCGCGCATCTTGGCGCGGGAATTGGCGCTTGACGAAGCGGAAGTGCTGAAAAAAATATCACAACGCGTTGCGCTGGTGCGCGTGGCCACACAGGTGGACAAGGCAACCGCCGACCGCCTGCGCGGGATGAACCTCCCCGGCGTTGTAGTGGACGAAGACATCCGGCGGGTGTATCCCTTCGGCTTTTTGGCGTCGCAGGTTATCGGGTTCGTCGGGCGTGACAATCAGGGTATCATCGGGCTGGAGGCACGTTACGACCAATACCTGCGCGGTCAACCCGGACGTATCCTTACCGAAACGGACGTAGCCGGGCGCGTGTTGGAAGCCGGACGGATTTACCGCGTACCCCCCACCGACGGTTACAGCCTCGTACTTACGATTGATTCGGTCCTCCAATCTTATGCCGAGCAAACGATCGAGCTGCTCGTGCGCGAAAAAAACGCCCTGCGCGGCGTGGTCATTTTAATGAACCCCCAAACGGGCGAAATCTACGCGCTCGCAAACAAACCCGACTTCGATTTAAACGATCCCTTCACCATACAAAACCCCGCCTTACAGGAGGTTTGGCACACCTTTACGCAGGAACGGCAAATGAACGAATTAAACCGCATGTGGCGCAACTTCGCGATCAACGACACCTACGAGCCGGGCTCCACGTTTAAAATCGTGACCTCGGCGGCGGGGCTTGCCGAAGGAATCATCACGACGTCGAGTATGTTTACCTGCAGCGGTTCGGTCACGGTCGGCGGGCATACGATACGGTGCTGGCGTTCGCCGCGTTCGCACGGCTTACAGACGTTTTTACAAGGCGTGCAGAATTCCTGCAACCCCGTTTTTATGGCCGTCGGCGAACGCTTGGGCGCGGAATTGTTCTACGATTACCTCCTGCGCTTCGGCTTCCATGATAAAACGGGGATTGATTTGCCCGGCGAAGCGGTGGGTATTATGTATCCTTTGGATAAAGTCGGCCCCGTGGAACTGGTGACGATGGCGTTCGGGCAGAGCATCACGATTACGCCGTTGCAATTGCTGAGCGCAGCCGCGACGGTAATCAACGGCGGTTACCGCGTTACGCCTCATGTGGGGATGCGCCTGATCGATTCGGAAGGGCGTATCGTGGAGGAATTCGCGCCCGAACGCGGCGAGCAAATCCTTTCCGCCGAAGTGAGCGAAACGATGCGTTTTATATTAGAATCCGTCGTCTTTGAAGGTACGGGGCGGCGCACGTACATACCCGGTTATCGCATCGGCGGCAAAACCGCCACCAGCCAAAAGCTGCCCCGGCAGCGGTAAATATATTTCCTCCATTATGGCGTTCGCACCCGCGGAGCATCCCCAACTCGTCGCGCTCGTATTGATCGACGAACCGAGCGGCGCGTATTACGGCGGGCAGGTAACCGGCCCCGTCATGCAGGTTTTGCTTGAAAATGTCCTCCCCTACCTCGGTATTCGCCCCGTATATAATGAAATCGAACTCGCCGTACCCGGCACCGCGCCCGTTACCGTCCCCCCCCTGCGCGGGATGGAACGCGCGGAGGCACAGCGTTTATTACGCGAACTGCACCTCGGGTTTGACATAGTGGGGGATGGACATACTATAATTGACCAATTCCCCATCCCCGGGGAGTTGGTGAACCAAGGGGAGCGGATATTGTTACGGGCGCAATAAGCGTTACGATTTTAATTTGGAGGCACATATGACCCATCATAAGTTATCCGATTTGCTGCGCGGCGTTCCTTACGAAGTGTTGCAAGGTACGACCGATTGCCCCGTATCGGATGTCGTCCATAATTCGCGCAAGGTGTCAACGAACGCGTTATTTGTCTGTCAGCGAGGCTTGAACACGGACGGGCATCGGTATATTATGGAAGCGTCGGGCGCAGGGGCAACGGCGTTTTTGGTTGAGGACAGGACAGCGGAATTCCCTGCGGGCAAAACCGTTATTTTTACGGAAAATGCGCGCAAAGCGATGGGGCGCGTCGCGGCCAATCTGCATGGCAACCCCGCGGAACGGATGCGGCTCGTCGGTGTGACGGGTACAAACGGTAAGACGACGACCACGCATTTTATCGAGAATATCCTGCGCTTCGCCGGGCGAAAGACCGGGCTTATCGGTACGAACGGTATATTTGCGGGGGAGGAAAAATTGGACATCCCCTTCGACACCGCCACCACCCCCGATCCGCTCGAGCTGCACCGCATCTTCGCCGAAATGCTTCATATGGGGGTGCAGGACGTGGTTATGGAGGTGTCCTCCCACGCGCTGGCGCTGCATAAAATGGAAGGGTTAACCTTCGACGTCGGGATTTTCACCAATCTGACGCAGGACCATTTGGACTTCCACGGCACGATGGAGAACTACCACGACGCCAAGGCCCAATTGTTTAAAATCAGCCGTACGGCCGTGGTGAATCAAGACGACCCCTCAACGCCGACTATGGTTAAATATTTTAACGGTGACCCTTGTCTGTCCTACGGCTTAAAATCCGAAGCCGACCTGCGCGCCCTACATATACAAACGGCGGCGCACGGTATGACCTTTGACTTGGACTTCGGCGGCGTTATGCGGTACTTTACCTTGCCGATGTTGGGGCTGTACAACGTTTCCAACTGCCTTGCGGCTGTCGGGACGGCGTATTTGTTGGGGATCGGCATGGATAAGATACGCGAAGGCGCGGCGGGGATCATCCCCGTACCCGGGCGTTTGCAAGCCGTTCCCAACGATCGGGGCGTGCTGATCATCGTGGACTACGCCCACACCCCCGACGGGTTGGAGAACACGATCCGAGCGATACGGGACCTGTCCCCGAAGAGGGTCATTACCCTTTTCGGCTGCGGGGGCGACCGCGACAAGGACAAACGCCCGCAAATGGGGCGCATCGCGGGGGAACTTTCCGATTACGTCATCCTCACGTCCGACAATCCGCGTACGGAAAACCCGACAGAAATCATCAGCCAAATCGAAAAGGGAATCATGCCCGCGGGTATCCTGTACGAAGTCATCGAAAACCGCCGCGACGCGATCCGCGCGGGGGTTGCGTTATTAAAGGAAGGCGACGCGCTGATCATCGCGGGCAAAGGCCACGAGGATTATCAAATCATCGGCACAACCAAGCATCGTTTTTGCGATTACGAAACTGTGGTGGAGGCGTTATGCGGTTAAAGGTTTCCGAGATAGTCACCGCTTGCAAGGGGGAATTGCTTACCGGCGCGTTGACGGACGTAACGGTTACGTCCGTCTGCACGGATACGCGTAAGATCACGCGGCCGAACGGTAAATCGGGTGCGTTGTTTATCCCGCTTTTGGGAGAAAGCGCGGACGGGCATGATTTCATATACAATGCGTTCGAATCCGGCGCGGTCGCTACCCTTACCGAAAGACGGGACTTACCCGTCATATCCCAAATCGTTTACCCGATCATATATGTCCCTTCCACTTACCAAGCCCTGATGGATTTGGCTTTTTATTACCGCCGCCTGCACAACGTAATGGTTGTGGCCGTCACAGGCAGCGCAGGCAAGACCACAACCAAGGAAATGATCGCAAGCATCCTCGCGCAACGGTATAAGACGAAGAAAACGCCCAAAAACTATAATAACCACATCGGCCTGCCCTTATCGGTTTTCCAACTCGAACCCGACGACGAAGCCATCGTGCTGGAAATGGGCATGAACCACGCCAATGAGATCACCGCGCTCAGCAAGGTCGGCGCGCCCGATATCGCCGTCATCACCCATATCGGCGACGCGCATATCGAAAACTTCGCCGACCGCGAAGGCATCCTCCGCGCCAAGCTGGAAATCGTGGACGGCTTACGCCACGGCGGCACGGTGGTATTAAACGGCAACGACCCGCTTCTCACGGGACCCGTCGCCGCCGAAAAAACGCGTTCCTTTACGGTCCGTTACCCGGGAGCCGAAAATATCGTATCAGCCGAACCTTGCGGCTTGGACGGGACCCGATGCCGTTTCCGCATCGACGGCCAAGTCATGGATATCACGGTCCCCCTGCCCGGTGACCATATGGTGATGAACGCGTTGCTCGCCGCCGCAGTGGGTATCGAAGCGGGACTGACCCCGCGGGAAATCGCGGACGCTTTTACCAAGCTGAATGTACCCGACGGAAGGCTTTCGATTATACAAACCCATGGTATGACGATTATCAATGACGCATACAACGCGAACCCCGACTCGATGCGGGAGGCGATTAAGGTATTGATGCGGGAAGAATCCGCTTCCCGACGTATTTGCATACTGGGCGACATGAACGAGCTCGGGCATGTGTCCAAGGAGCGGCATTATGAGTTGGGCGCTTTCGCCGCCGATGCGGGGGTCGATTATTTGGTCACCATCGGGCCGATGTCCGTCGAGACGAACAACGGGTTCCTTAAAAATCGCCCACTTTCCGTCAACCATTCGTATTTCCCCGATGTTGACGGCTTCCTTCCGTACGTACGCGGATTTATACAAGCGGGTGACTTTATTTTGGTCAAAGCCTCCAACAGCATGGCATTTGACCGTATAATCAATGAACTGACCAAAGAGGGGGAAACCGAATGAACACAGCCGTTTACGCGATACTGATCGCATTCGTGGCCAATATCGTATTATGCCCCATGCTGATCCCGTACTTGATAAAGCTGCGATTCGGCCAATACATCCGTGAGGACGGCCCCGCGTCCCATATAACAAAAAAAGCGGGGACGCCTACGATGGGCGGCTTGATTATTTACGGCAGCTTTTTGCTGTCTGCGCTTATCTTCACGCGCGGCAACCCGCAAGCGATGGCCATCGTATCGGTAACGGCGGCGTTCGGCTTTATCGGCTTCTTGGACGATTTCCAAAAAAAAATACGCAAGCGTAACTTGGGCCTGCGTACATGGCAAAAATTTTTGGCGCAGATCATCGTATCCGTTATCTTCGTTTGGTTTTGGAGCCGTATGCCGGGTTACTCTACGGAAATCCTTATCCCCTTCTTCCCGGGTGTTACATTCGATTTGGGTATTTTGTACCCGGCCTTCGCTTGCCTTATCTTCATAAGCGCCACCAACGGCGCGAACCTGACCGACGGCTTGGACGGCCTTGCGGCAGGGGTTACCGCGCTCATCATCGTGTTCTTTATGTTTGCGGCGTGGATCTTCGATTCGCCGATCCTGCCCGTTACGGGCGCCGCCGTGGGTGCGTTGATGGGTTTTTTGTTGTTTAATTCGCACCCCGCGCGGATATTTATGGGCGACACCGGTTCGCTCGCGCTCGGCGGTTTGGTCGCCGCTATCGCGCTGACGTTGCAAATGCCGCTGTTTTTGCTTATTGTGGCGGTGGTGTACGTAATGGAGACATTAAGCGTAATCATCCAAGTGGGGTACTTTAAGATGACACGCCGCCGTTTTTTTAAGATGGCGCCGATCCACCATACCTTCGAATTATCCGGCTGGCCGGAGACGAAAGTCGTGGCTTTCTTCTACGTGATTACGGCGATGGCTTGCCTGCTGGGCTATTTGGCATTACAAGGGGTGTAGGATGGACTTTACCGGTAAAAAAGCCTTGGTCTGCGGTATCGCGCGCAGCGGTATCGCGGCGGCCAAGCTGTTGCTGAGCCGCGGCGCGTTTGTCATGTTGCAAGATACGAAAACCGAAATAACGGGCGAACCCCTGCCGGGTGTTTTATATTTATTGGGCAAAGACCCCGACGATATCATCACGGATTTTGACCTGATCGTCATCAGCCCCGGTATTTCCGTTTACAAACCCTTTGTGCAAAAAGCGCAATCCTTGGGTATCCCCGTATGGGGCGAGGTCGAGTTGGCGTACCGCTGCTGCCCGTGCCCGATGACAGCGATAACGGGTACAAACGGTAAAACCACCACCACCACGCTGGTATACGAAATTATGAAACGCCGCAACCCCCAAACGGTAATGGCGGGTAATATCGGCATCCCGCTTACGGGTGTGGTTGGGGACCTGAACAAAAACGCCGCGGTTGTGGCGGAGATATCCAGCTTCCAATTGGAAACGACCGACGCGTTCCGCCCGGCCATCAGCGCGGTACTTAACATGACCGAAGACCACCTCGACCGCCACGGCGACATGAACACTTATATCGCGACGAAGGCCCGCATCTTTTCCAACCAAGGTAAAAACGACTACACGATATTAAATTACGAAAACCCCATCACCCGTAATATGAAACCCCCGGGAAAAGTCGTATTCTTTTCGTCGATGCGATTCCCGCGCATCGATACAGGTGTGTACCTGCGGGACGCGTCCATTTACGCGCGGCCGGACCCGCGGGACGGTGAACGCTTCATCGCACAACTGATGCACGTACGCGCCCACCCGGAAAACGCGCTGGCCGCTACGGCAATATGCCTGTGCGCGGGCATCCCTGTGGAAACGATCGCCGAAGGGTTAAAAGCCTTCCAAGGCGTTGAACACCGATTGGAATTCGTTGAAACACTTTACGGCGTGGATTATTACAACGATTCGAAAGCGACCAATACAGACGCGGCGATCGGCGCGTTAAAAGCCATGGGACGGCGTGTGGTATTGATCGGCGGCGGGTCGGATAAACAAACCGACTATACGCCGTGGGTCGCGCACTTTGCCGAACGGGTAAAAAAATTGATATTGATCGGGCAAACCGCGCCACAGATCGCATCCGCGTGCGACGCCGTTGGCTTCACCGAATACGTACACGCCGCGTCATTGGACGAAGCCGTAAAGCTGTCCGCCGCGTACGCCGCCCCCGGCGATTGCGTCGTATTGTCCCCCGCTTGCGCCAGCTTCGATATGTTCACCAACTTTGAGGAACGCGGCGAAAAATTTAAGGAATATGTGAGGCGATTGCCGTGACACGAACGCATACGCGCCCGTTAAAGCCCCGACCCCGCAACAACCCCGATCAAGTCAAACCCACCACCATGGTCAACGTGGGGTCGATGGACTATACCTTATACTTGGTGGTTGTCGTCTTGGTGGCCATCGGCGTCATCATGGTCTTTTCGTCCAGTTATGTACGCGCTTCCACCCGCGCGGTGTTTGAGTTCGATTCGTTTTATTTCCTGCGGGTCAACGGCTTGATGGCCATCGGCGGCTTTATCGTGATGAACCTGATCGCCAATGTATACTACGGTTGGTTTAAGCCGTGGGCGCGGACGCTCTACATAGTAACCATCATTTTACTTTTGATCGCTTTGTTTTTCGGTATAACGGCCGGCGGCGCGCAGCGTTGGATACCCATACCCGGTATGGACAGGAACTTCCAACCCTCCGAAATCGCCAAGGCAGCCACCATTTTTATGATGGCGTGGATGACGGATAAATACGACGGTGCCCTGCGTAATTGGCCGGGGTTCTTCGTCTTTTGCGGCGTTGCGGGTCTTATTTCCGGTTTGGTCCTCGATTCCGGTTTTTCACAGGGGATTATCGTCACCGTAATCGCTTTCGGCATGATCTTTGTCGCGAGCCCGTATTTGTGGCGTTTTATTATCGCCGGGGCGGGCGGAGTCGCCGCCGTGCTTATTTATCTGTTTAACGCGGAAAATTTCCGCGGCGCGCGGGTGCTTGCTTGGCAGGACCCCTTCGCCTACGCCGAAACCGTGGGTTACCAAATCATCCAATCCCTGTACGCCATCGCCAGCGGCGGCCTGTTCGGCTTGGGTATCGGAAATTCCCGCCAAGCCTCCTTCGTACCCGAAGCGCATAATGACATCATCTTCGCCATTATCGCGGAGGAATTGGGCCTTGTGGGTGCGGCGTTGGTCATCTTATTGTTCGGCATATTCATATGGCGCGGGATACGGGTCGCGCTCAACGCGCCCGATACCTTCAGCTCCATGGTGGCCATCGGCATCGTATTCGCCATCGCTTTCCAAGCGATTATCAATATAGCGGTCGTAACCAACTCGATACCCAATACAGGCGTCACGCTCCCGTTTATCAGCTACGGCGGTACGTCGCTGGTGGTGAGTATGGCGTTGGCAGGGGTACTGTTAAATATTTCGCGCTACAGCAAGGACAGGAGCGGGTAGTACAAAACCAAAACCGTAAAAAAAGGGAACCGCCTTTATTAAGGCGGTCCCTCTTATGATAACGTCTTTTATTCTTTTATCTCCCCAGTAACCCCATAAATACCTCCAACGCTACGGCCCGCGTAACGGGTTGGTTGTGGTTATTGACTCGGGGGGCGTCTTGGGCACGGTCAACCAGTTGATAGATCAATTTCGCCAATTCGCCGTGGGTTGCGGCTTCTTCGGCCAAGTTAAACCAGAAAAAGTCCTCCCAGTCGAAACGGTGTATTACGCCGGAGCCCATCAGGAAGTCCGCGGCTCGCCCCGCATCACAATCGGCGGGCAGCAACCCCATTTCCTCGGCATACATATCCGCTGCAGGGGCGATGATTTCCAACGTACCGTACGTGGCGAGGGCATGGATTTCCGCCGCCAGTATATACATATCACCAAAAGACAGTTCGGCGTTTCGGTTGCTGCTGAGCGCACGCGACAGGCGCAAGCCCAGCATCGTGCGTACTTCGGGCTCCAGTTCAAGCACCTCGGGCGCGGCCAAGGGGTCGTATACGGCGGGCGGCGGTGTGGGTGCCGGTGTCGGCGCGGGCGAAGGCCCGGGTCCGGTGGTGGCCTGTGGTGCCGTACCCGGCCGCGTGGGGGTCAAAAACGCCCGCCGCAGGTTAAGGTCGGCGATATTGCTGCCGTAGTAAGCGATCAGGATACGTCCCCATTCATCCAAGCCGTTGATGAAATTGTTGTAACCCGGGTGCGCCCGAAGGTCTATGACGATGGGAGTGGCCTCGTGCGCCGGTATCATGTCGCCGAAGTAATTGTGTTCATGCCATTGGCCGTTACGTACTTCTTGGATGATCGGCCCGTTGAGGATGACGTTAACGTTGGAGATAATGTTCCCGTGGGGGTTGGCCTGCCTTGCGGCAGCCGCGTCGATATCCAATACAAGGAAGCGCATGTTCGCGATGGCCTCGCGTTGGGTGTAGTTGATTTCCCACCCCATCTGCCTTGCGTTATTGTTCACGGTAAATTCTCCCAGCACGATGTCGCCCGGCCGCGGTACCACGGGCGCAGGTGTCGGCGACGGCGTGGGTGCGGGGGTGGGTGTAGCCGCGGGAGGGGCTTGCCCCGGCCTTGAAGTGGACATATAAGCGTTTATAAAGTGAAGGTCGGCAAAGGTCCTGCCGTAGTAGCCCAAGTAGATTTGGCCCCACTCCGCCAAGCCGGTACGGAAGCCGTTCCAACGCGGGCTGGCGTGCATGTCGATGACGATCGGGTTCGCGTCCTCCAAGGGGATAAACCCGGTAGCACCCCATGGCGAATAGCTTTGCCACCCGTTGGGCCCGTTGAAGTACAGGTTTACGTTGCCCACGATATCGCCGTGGGGGTTGGCCGCGCGCGCGGCATCGATGTTAACCTCTATGATCAAATACCTCATGCCCGCGACGATTTGCCGTTGGTCATGGTTAAAGTCCCAACCCTGTTGGTTTACGTTGTTGGTACGGTTGGTGGGCCCGAGGTCAAACCGGTTCGGGTTCGCGTATGCCTGTGCGGCATATAAGCCGATACACGCCAGTACAAATAATGCCGCAGCAAATATTTTCAGTTTCATTCCCGTTTCTCCTTTCAGCTCATCAGGTTAAACAACAGCCGTGCCAACATTTGACGCTTCATGCTTTCGGTGGGGTTCAGCTCTTGTTCGGCGAATATCCCCGCCTCCGTCATCAATGAAATCCCTTCGCGCATCCGATCCGTTACCCAACGGGGCAATTGGTCCGTGTCGCCGAAGTCCTCCAAGGTTCTGCCGCCCGCGTTTTCGGGCAACATACCGATGGCTTCCAAGGTGTTGTACATCAGGATAAGGGCTTCCGCGTTGGTGACGATATTACCGATGCCAAAGCGGTCGTTGCCCACGCCCGAGGTGATGCCCAATTGCTTGGCTTGCGCCACATATCCGGTATACCACCTGTTGCCGCCCGCATCGATAAAGTTATCGGTTGTGTCGGTGGCTTGGGGTATACCCGCGGCCCGCATCAGCGTAACCAGCATCATTTCGCGGGTGACGTATGCTTCGGGGTCGAAGCGGTTGCCGCCGACACCCACCATAAGCCCCGTCGCGCCCACGAACATGACCTCGGCACGGAAGTCCTGCGGGATATCCGCAAAGCGTACCGGATTGTGGTTGATGATGAATTGGGAGAAGTGGGTGGCGGCGAAGGTAACGGCGGCACCGGAGAACGACCCGCGCACCAGCTCCAACTCACCCGTTACGGGATTGATGAAGTTGACGAAAATCGCATGGGGGTTCTCATTTCGGGTCAAGGTGTAGGGTATGATGATCGTAACGGCCCCGCCGCTGAAGTCCGTAAGCGGTTCACCGTCCACGATAATCACGAATTCGTATACGGGGCGGCCCGTGCCTTCGATTTCCTTGAATACGATCTTTATTTCATCGCCCTTGACGGCGTTAAGCACCGTTTGCGGGATACGCATGGTGGCGATGGGGGTTTGAATTTGCATAACGAAGTTTACGTCCGCGTCGTTTATCATCGCGAAGGCGGTACCGGGGATGACCGCGGTAACCTCCGTGATACCGTCGTCGGGCGCAAGCACAAAGAGGTTAAGCATCAACGGCTCCATGGGCCCCGTTTCGATCAGATTAATGATTTCATCATACAAAGCGTCGGCCGTAAAGGTTGCGATGTTATCGCTGCCGATATCTACAACCACTCCGACCTCCAACGTTAGCGGCGGCGGGGTTGCGGGTGCGGGTCCGCCCGCAGGCCAACAGTGCTCGCAAATGCACCCGATTTCCTCCAAGGACATTTGTTCCGGCCGCCTGCCCGTAGCTTGGCTGGAGATTACCGTTATATCGTACAGGTAGAAGCTGGCGTTGGCGCTGGCTTGGAAAGCGAAGCCCGGGCGGCGTCCGTGCAGCGGGTTGCGCATAAGGTTAAGGGCCGTCTCGGTGACGACGAATTCCAACGACCAGAAGCCCTCCGCGTTTAAGTTGTTTGCCATGTGGGTGGCGGCAACGGGTGTCCATCCGCCCGGTTGGGCATTGATTTGCATTTGCCCGAAGGTACCCGTGGCGGTCGGGGGATTGCCGTTGCGCCCCGTGACGCGTACCGTGTCGCCCACGCCGATGTTGGTTTCGGAGGTAAGGCAGAATTCCAGCGTAAACCACGCGCTGGTACCGGTGGTTACGTAGATGCTCCGTACGCCGTCATTCTCCACGACCCGCGCCCTGCTGTTTTCGCTGTGGAACATACCCAACTCCGCGGCGCTTGTGCCTACGCGGGTGGTTTGCCTGTTAAGGATATCCTGCAGGTTCCAACGCTCTACGGGGCGGGTGGGGTGCGGACGGGTGATGATGACGTCATATACCATAAAGTCGTAGAGGAAGGGCGGCCATGCACCCCAAGTATAGGTTTGTATGACGATGCCGCGCATATCATCGAAGTCGGAGGCTTGCAGGGTGTATTCCATGGTCCAGCGCCTTGCGGGGAAGGCGTCCGATATACCGCTGACATCGCCGCGCGGCGTAAGCCCGCCCATGTTCATGTTCATGGTAAAGCGTCCGTCACCGCGGGACGCGCGCGGCATACGGCCCTCCACGCGTACGATATCCCCGGGCTGCAAGTGGATGCCGTCACCCAAATACGGGTTGATGACGATCCCGTCATGATGGTTAGCGCGTTCGGTAATCTCTATGCGGCGCAACCTTTGGTTGAGGGTAATAGTCGGGGATCCGCTGGTATAAAGGATACCGAAGTCTTCCAGCTCCTCCGCGTCGCCCCAATAATCCGACATACGGTAAAGCACGTCCGCACGCGGCACCGGAGGGGCGGAGGGGACAAAATGCCCGGCGGGGGTGTCGGGGGCTAAGGGGCCTTGTGGCGGGAGTGGTGGTAATACTGTAGCGATGGTGGGTGTTATATTAACGTCGAACAATACAAATGATGTGATACTCTCGATAATTGCACCAACCATGGGTGAAACGATAATGGCAAGGTTATTGGTGATTATGTTTTGCGGGATAAACGCGGCTAGTGTGAAGGGAGATTCAGCGATAACAAAACCGTATTCAAATTGCGTATCCGCGCATACGATCGAAATACGTGTACCCGTTTCCGCATACCCCTCGACCTTAACGTAATAATATTCAACCGATTCCCCCGAGTCCAAGTCATCCGTTATTAAAAGGATACCCGGAATTTCAAGGTTTGGATCTTCGTGGTTTACGGATATTTCCAACCCTACACGCCCTAAGGACGGAACATACGTAAATTCAACATCTACGCCGTCATCAGGCAATTCAAGGCCGATATCCTCCAACTGCTGTTCTGTTGGCGGGCTTGCCGCCGCCGCCGCCGATTCATCGACAGGGAAGAAATTTGGGGGGATCGTGAATACGGGGGGTACAGCCGGTGGCGGTGCAACGGGTGGTGTACCCACTATCTGCATAACGGTAACGCTTTCGATTGTGTAATTTACGCCGTTCCCGTTAAGGGTATAGATGCCGAAACGCGAAGCATTTTGTAAATCTTCGACCGTAAATTCATATGCAAGAATAAACGGAGTATTTGACCCGATTATCTGTTGACTGGCAACGACGCGGGCGTTCGTCCCGTCAATGTTCATCACCATTTCCATATCCGCCGGAGCCGTACCTTGAACGCGGCCCGTCACACGAACTTCGAACATACGGTTATCGTTTGCCGTACCCAAAACCATACCGCTCGTACGTATGTCCATACGATAGCCGGAACCGCCTCTGTTGGGATTATCTTGGCGTACCAGCAGGTAATTGACACCGCTTGCGGTACGCACTTCCAATTGCCCTGACGTACCGTGACCGGCTTGTCGTAAAACCGATGAACTGTTACCCCATCCAAAATCGCTTGGGGTCGCGCCTGTTGCCAAGGCTTGGAACATCGCATCACCTTCCATAGAATATACAAGGTGATGGCGTTGGATAATTAATTGCGCTTCAAAGGTTCGGGTAATCACATCACCTGCTATGACCGGGTTGATACTTAACGGAATCGATATCGTAATCAGTCCGTTATTGGTGGCTGTAGCGGGTGTAATCGCCCAAGTCGGTGTACCTGCCGTAACACCCGGAAAGCGTGCCAACACGTTATTTACGCGCGGCATAACAAGTGCTTGCGTCGCGTTGTTGGTAGCCGCGAATTTGATAAACTCATCTTCACCGCGGAAGAACCCGGATACCGCATAAAACGCTGCTAACAATATTGCTTCACATTCCGGCGCATCGGGTAGGTTAAAACCTGTAAGTGTAATAATGCGTGTCGAAGGCGTAGGCTCTTGCCCGGGTAGGGTCGCACCCACGACCGAAACGGTTATCGTACCGGTAAAATCTGCGGGATTAACGTCATCAAACCCACCGGAAACCGCGGTAGTAACCGATACCAAGTTGCGGTGCGGATTAGTAACGGCTGCGACGGCAGCATTTATCCTGTTGGTAAACATTGCTGCCGTCATGTTGTAATTGATGGGGTTATCCAGTGCTGCTTTGATGGCACCCAATTCCGTATTAATTGCATCGTATACGGCATTGAGGGCGACGGTGGCTTGCGTTTCGTTCATCCTGACGCCGTGGATAACAAGCTGGTCAACGGCAATGATAATATTTTCAAACGCCACAGCCGGACTTACGTTAAAGTTCCATAAGTTGAAGTTAATTAATAGGGGTGTCGCTCCGCTAATGTGACCCGCCGTTAAAGTGACTTCTGCCCTAAAGGTAGGTACAGCGTTATTATCGGTAAATATTTGATTACCAAACACGCTGAAGCTACCGCGATCGTGCGGATTTAACGCGGGTGCGGTGTTGGGCCCGATACGGCCTGCGATTTGCACCACGTCACCGGGAACAAGGCCACCAAAGGACGTTAGACGAATGATGCCGCCCATTGGGTTGTTTTGCGTATCATGGGTGCCGAAGTTTGTGAAGAACACCGTATTACCTGCAGCAAACGGGCCACGGTTTGTACCTTCTATCGATAAATGGGTCGCGGCGTTGTCTTCGGCACGGGTACTGTCAAAAATTACGTGTCTCCCGCTTGGGACAGCCGTTGTTGTTTGGACAGGTGACGTAAGGGTATCCATGCCTTCGGGCGGGGGGCAGGTGCAGGGATTATTATCACAATTAGGACAATCAGGTTCGGGGGCGTCTGACATTACGACCCTATTTATACCCCATCCGGGCGTAACGATTGAACTTAACGGCAGGTTATGTGTCGTACCGTTTGCAACGATGACGACATTCTTTATATCAAACACATCGTTGATAGCCCTGCCGTTGGGTGCGACTTGGATATGGGTTGCGGCTGTATTAATTGCTCCCATAAAACCGGTTTGTAAAATGGTTATTGTTACCCATTCACCCGCGGCGGCACTCGGGAAACCGATATTTCCATGTCCCGGTATTCCCTGTACTGCAACTTGGTTGCGTCCCGTCGCATTCCTAAAATCGAAGCTGATGCTTTCAATTTGGTTGGGTACGATTGCTCCTAATGCGATGTGTGCGCCGGAGTCCGCGTTGGTTAATGTAAAACGGGCGAATTCTTCGATCGGTTGGGTCGGCGGTATAATAGTCATCGCCAGCACGTTCAACACCACATGCCCGTTGCTTTCATTATTTCCATTATATCCTTCCACCACAAACGCCGCTTCGTATAGTAAACTGGTTTCCAATAGTGCAGATACACGTTCGGTCCACTCGTTTATATGCGTGGATATACTGATCGTATAATCTTCATTTAATTCATCACGCGGCACGGTACGTACGCTGTAGATTTGAGTAAATTGTTGATCTGCACCACCCATAATAGTGGGACCGGTTCTCGTGGTTTCTAAAACGTGATAATTTCCACCATCAACGGGTATTGTGCCGCGGTAAGTTGTCATTATTCCTTCCGAATTGGTGTGTTGTTGCCCCACCGTGGTCCATGTGACACCCTGTCCCGGACGCCAATCGTTCCAATTATCGATAACGTACCATTCGATTAAAGTTTCGGTAAACCAGCCGTATGCACCGAGATAGGATGCACCTTCTACTTCGTATTTCGATACGTTGTAGCTGAGGCTGATGGTACCGATTTGCGCATGGGTGCGGGAAAGGTTTGTCCAATTGGGTGGCGGTCCCGCTTCACCGAATCTCCTACCCGAACGGAACAAGGTATTATACGTGTCGTTCCACGATGCGGAGAAGTGTCCGGCCGGGTTAACGACCATACGAATTTCACCGGCTACGGGAGCGCCGTTTTTGGTTTGTTGATCCCATGCTTCTACGTCCCACACCCCTATACGCGGGGTTTGGTTATTCGTGATTACTGTGTTATCCGTGCCGACGCCTTGACATGCATCGTCATTACATCCACCTGTACAATTTGCCGAAACACAACGGCCTCCCATTGCCGGAAAATCAATCGTTATAATTCCGCTTTCACGAGTAATCGTAACACCTGTAACACCCGTTATATCAGTTATGGTAAAAACGGTAGCGGTCGGGGGATTCGCCCAATTCGTACTCGGATTTATGGTGATAACAGCCCTGTATTTAGCTGCCGATGAAAAATGTGTTCCTGCTTCTACAGGGGTCGGGTTATTAATATTGTACCATGAGATTGATGCCGTCCATTGATCACCGCCGCCTGTAGGGGCGGTGGCATTTGGTGCCACGCCTCGTATTGGTGCGACAACACCACCGATGATTAAGTTAGTAATATAATCCGCGGCTGATGATCCCGTCACGGGGAATACAATCGTTATATTTCCGGTTTCTCCTTCACGGCTTACGATTGTTCCGGTTGGCGCTCCCGTTAACGTAAAGTCGTTAAGGACACCATCCAGCGTATAATCCGGATTTGGGGTTATGGTAAATCTCGCGCGGTATATAGTACTCGCCGAGAATTGCGTATCAGCAGTTTCGTTCGGCGGTTCATTTTTCTCCCATGTTATATTTGAAGCAGTCCATTGCGCTCCGCCGCCTGTTGGCGGGGTTATGATTGGTGTTTGCCCGGTGCGTGGAACAGTAATGCCGCCGAGAGCAAGAGCAGTTATTACAGAACGGGGGGTTTCTTGTAAAGTTATAGTAATGCTTTCAGTCACTGCAGTAACTGCGGATGCACCTTCATGGTAATCTGCGGCGATAGCCAATGTCACTGTACCCGTTATAGTTCGGGGGTTGGTGTTTAAATTAAGGGTAAGATCATGATTTTGTATTGTAACGGGAATTGATGCGCCGAAGGTAAGAACGTTTCCTCCTTCGACCATATGCATATTTACAAGTGCAGATGCATTATTAATGATGTTCGCTAGCGTTGTATTATAAGGTAAGCGTAAACTTTCTTCTGCGTTATTTAATTCATTAAGAAATGTTTGTATATTAGTCCGCGCCGTATTTACTCGGTTTTGGGCTGCGGTTTCAGACATCACAAGAAGGTCGGAAATTTCTTTCGTACCAACTTGTATACCGGTGATGAGGAGTTCGCCGAAGTTACCGTCTTGCGTGGTAACAAATGGAAAACCTGAAGTCCAACTGGGTGCTGTATTTTGCGTTGAAGCAGTTATTTGCAATGTAAATTCACCTTGTGCGGAAACACTGTTATGATTTACAGAACTAGGTGTTGCTTGGAGCATTACATTTCCTGCAATTGCAGTGCGACCTGTAATTGTTATTGTGGGAATATTGGTTGTACCGGTAAATACTTGATACGTTGTTCTTATTGCATTTAAATCTATCAGTAAACCATGATTATTTCCCGAACGTCCGGAAATATGAATTCCGTTAGCTACCGATGTTAGTGTCACATTACTTCCACCCCTTATACCAACGAAATCGGAATTAATTATATCTGTCCAATTGCTGCTCGGGTTTGTACGAACTAAGTCGTTAATGGCGTTATTCAAATCATTCGTTAATTCAATAAGACGCGGACCATCCGCATTATTTTGTTCGCTAATCGCGGGGGTCAATACGGATGTCAAGTTCCCCCAGCTGTCTGTTGTATAAGCGCTTTGTATGCGCATCCCAGCCGACGTGATTGCTTCAACCAAGTCTTCCCTTTCGGTAGCGTAAGGATCGCCAGAAGCGACGATGATCATGTCGTCCACGCTAATCGCAAAGGTTTCCGGCCATGGGTTAGGCTGAGGATTAAAATTCCATCTGATTTCCACGTTATCTGTTCCGAGAGCCGGTACCACAAATGATATATTGAAAGTGGTAGGAATGGGATTCCCCCACCCCGCAATTTCCGGTGCTAAATTTGTTCCGCCCAAACGTGCGGCGAAAGTTCCGTTGTGTGCCATAGCTGCACCGTTATTACCTATCCTTCCGGTAACATACACAATGTCACCGGCATTTACGTCTTGCATACCAGAACGTAATAACGTCAAAGCCGCCCAATTCCAGCCTTGTGAATCGTGAACACCATCACCTGCACCGTTGGTGGCAAACATAACACCGTCAGCTTGGTGGTTTTCCAAGCGGTTTCCTCGTCCGGCAAAATGAGTATTTCGTTGTTGGTCAGTTAACGCTTTCATATCCCATGCGATGTTACCTGCGTTTGCCGCACGCTCTGTTGTCAATTCCAAACGCGAACCGGGTAATCTATCAACAAGTTCATAGGGTGTTGGACCACCATTAGAAGTTTCAATGATACTGGCACCGTTCATTTTAATATCCTTGAGGATTATCTCGGGATGTGATCCAACGTTGGCATTAACCAATATCCGTATGCCGCTTGTTATTCCGAAGTCACCACCGGCACCGCCGGTATCGGACTGCGGAAGCGTCAAC
>Ga0123353_10000102_pt1 | contig 98388 bp, 83 predicted proteins | sample TergutLab28metaG_3_FD_92763 | JGI IMG/M metagenome (GOLD analysis project Ga0123353, IMG submission 92763) | Labiotermes labralis P3 segment gut microbial communities from Petit-Saut dam, French Guiana - Lab288 P3 | ecosystem: Host-associated > Arthropoda: Insects > Digestive system > Gut ...
AATTAATGATATTTTTAACAAAAAAAAATTGGAATTGAACACAGTACCTTATTTTTTTCCTTCAAAATTAGGTAATTAGGTTGTTATCTTGGAACTTTTTTCTGCTACTTAGGTTGTTTTGTTTGGAAAATAAGGTAAAAATAAGGTTTTTTTAATGCATTGACCCTGGTCGCCGGTTTCAGTTATTGCAGAATTGCGTGATATTCCGTATCTTCGCGGCAAATTTGAAATAGATGATGAAGAATATCCGCAATTTTTGTATTATTGCTCATATTGACCACGGAAAGAGCACGTTGGCAGACCGCTTATTGGAAATAACTAAAACCGTCACAGGAAAAGACCTTCAGGCACAGGTGCTTGATAACATGGATTTGGAACGGGAGCGCGGCATAACGATTAAAAGCCACGCGATTCAAATGGAATATGATTATAAAAACGAAAAGTATACGTTCAACCTGATCGACACTCCGGGGCATGTGGATTTTTCTTACGAAGTTTCACGTTCCATAGCCGCTTGCGAAGGCGCATTGCTGATTGTCGACGCCTCCCAGGGGATTCAAGCCCAGACAATATCCAACCTCTACATGGCGTTGGAACACGACTTGGAAATCATCCCCATAATCAACAAAATAGACCTGCCCGGCGCTATGCCCGAAGAGGTGGAAGACCAGATTGTAGAGCTGTTGGGATGCAAACCGGAGGAAATTATCCGCGCCAGCGGAAAAACCGGCGAAGGAGTAGATCTGATATTGGAAGCCATTGTCGAACGTGTTCCCCCTCCGGTAGGAGATCCGGACGCTCCGCTGCAATGCCTTATTTTTGACTCTGTATTTAACTCTTTCCGAGGAATTATAGCCTATTTCAAGATTGAAAACGGAACAATCCGCAAGGGAGATTTTGTAAAATTCATGGCGACCGGAAAAGAGTATATTGCTGATGAGATCGGAATCCTGAGGCTCGACATGGAGCCGCGCGAATCACTCTCAGCCGGAAATGTGGGCTATATTATTTCCGGCATCAAAACCTCGAAAGAGGTAAAAGTAGGTGATACAATCACGCATGTCAAAAATCCGAGCAATAAAGCAATCGAAGGATTTGAAGAGGTTAAGCCAATGGTTTTTGCTGGGGTATATCCGATTGATACAGAGGATTTTGAAGATTTGAGAACTTCTATGGAAAAACTGCAATTGAATGATGCTTCGCTGACCTTTCAGACAGAGTCTTCTCTGGCGCTGGGATTCGGATTCCGTTGCGGATTCCTCGGCATGCTCCACATGGAAATCATTCAGGAGCGCTTGGACAGGGAGTTCGACATGGATGTGATAACCACCGTTCCGAATGTTAAGTATAAAGTGTACACCAAAAAAGGAGAAGAGATAGAGGTTCACAATCCTTCCGGACTACCGGATCCGGCTTTGATAGAAAAAATTGAAGAACCCTATATTCGTGCGTCTGTCATTACTACGACCGATTTTATTGGTTCGATTATGTCCCTTTGTCTCGGTAAAAGAGGCGAATTGGTCAAACAGGAATACATTTCGGGCAACCGCATAGAGCTGATTTATGACATGCCGCTGGGGGAGATTGTTTTCGACTTTTACGATCGTTTAAAGAGTATTTCAAAAGGATACGCCTCTTTCGATTATCACCCGCATGGAATGCGCGAATCAAGACTGATAAAGTTAGACGTTCTCTTAAATGGCGAACAGGTGGATGCACTATCGACGCTCACGCACTTTGACAATGCCTATACGCTTGGTAAACGAATGTGTGAAAAATTAAAGGAACTGATTCCTCGTCAACAATTTGATGTTGCTATTCAAGCGGCGATCGGTTCAAAAATCATCTCCCGCGAAACGATAAAGGCTGTTCGCAAAGACGTTACCGCCAAGTGTTACGGAGGCGATATTTCCCGAAAAAGAAAGTTGCTTGAAAAGCAGAAGAAAGGGAAAAAACGCATGAAGCAGATTGGAACGGTAGAGGTGCCGCAGAAGGCGTTTTTGGAGGTGTTGAAGTTGGATTAAAATTTTCAAACATAATGCGCTGATAATTAGATATAAAAATCGCAACAAAAAAAATGTTGCGATTTTTTTTGTGAAAATATTTGGTAGTTTGAAAATTCAACAATGATTTTATGACAATATCTGTCTTCTTTTTTTGACTAATAGATATTAAATAAAATTTTTCAAAATAATTAATTTTTAAACAAAAGATTATATATTTGCCCCTCGAATTATCCATGAATAAAATACCTGTTGCTGCTGCGTATTGTAGAGACGTTGCGCGCAACGTCTCTACGACGACGATGGCAACGACCACGACGATAACAACGTCAACCAAAACGAAAAAAATTGAAAGTATGTCAGATGAAAAATTTCAAAACAAATACCGTATAAAATCAGCACGTGCAGCGTGGCACAATTATAACGGAGGAATCTATTTTATAACAATATGCACCAATAATCGTGAACATTTTTTCGGAGAAATTGAAACCGGCATTATGCAATTATCCGGAATTGGAAAATATACGTCCGAAAATTTGCAAAATATAAACATCCATTATCCATACGCAGAAATACCGTTGTTTGTGGTTATGCCTAATCATATTCATGCGATTGTATTTATTGATGGGGATTATGCGGGTCGTCGTGGGGACGTTGCGGGTCGTTGTAGAGACGTTGCGCGCAACGTCTCTACGGTGCGCAACCGAAACGTATCAGAAGCCCGCAACGAAAAAATGATTGAAATTGCCAAACACCAATCGTTGTTGTGCGTTACAATGCGTGGTTTCAAATCTGCCATAACCAAATTCGCACACAATAACTATATTAATTTTGCATGGCAACCACGATTTCACGACTACATTATACGCAATCAAAACGAAATGAATCGCATTGCTGATTATATTGAAAATAATCCTGCAACATGGGATAACGATTGTTTTAATGGGAATAATAATTTGTGAATGGTGGTGTTGTGGGAATGTTGTGCGCGCCCCGTAGAGACGTTGCGCGCAACGTCTCTACAACGCAACACGCACCTCAATAAAATGTTTTGATATTTCATCCTATTTTCGTACCTTCGTTTCCTAATATGAATTACAGTTAAGTTTAGTACATGAGAAAATTAATTTCATTTGTAGTCGCCATTTTATTTTTCGTCATTACCATTTCATGTTCTGGCGTTATTTCCGCACAGGAATTTATCCGCGTAAATCAAATCGGATATTACGCCGAATCGCCCAAAACAGCTATATTGGCAAATATGAACGCCACAAGTTTTCAAATTCGTAAAGTAAACGGCGGAGAAGAAGTATACGAAGGAAAATTACCAGAAGGAAAATTCTGGAACCAATCCGGCGAAACAGTCCAGATAGCTGATTTCTCGGACTTTAAAACGCCCGGAAAATATTTTATACGAATCGGAAAGGAGGAATCGCATCCATTTGAAATAAAAGAACAAAACCTGTTTGATTCCCTTTCGGTCTGGTCGCTGAAAGCATTTTATCTATGGCGTGCATCAACAGAGATAAAGCCCGAATACGCCGCTTTTGGAAAAGACAATTACGCCCGTAAAGCGGGACATCCCGACGATACGGTTTATATCCACTCCAGCGCTGCAAGCAAAAACAGACCTGCCGGAACAATCGTATCCGCCCCCAAAGGCTGGTACGATGCGGGCGATTACAACAAATATGTGGTCAATGCAGGCATAACCGTACATGCACTTATAACGGCTTATGAAATGTTCCCGGATTATTATAAAAAGCTAAACCTCCATATTCCCGAAAGCGGTAATAATGTTCCCGACATTTTGAATGAATTGAAATGGGAATTCGACTGGTTGTTCGAAATGCAAGACCCGCATGATGGCGGTGTTTACAATAAGCTTACCTCTCTGACATTCTGCGGAATGATCTCTCCCGATCTTGACACTTCTGAACGATATATGGTCGGAAAATCAACTACGGCAGCACTTGATTTTGCCGCTATGATGGCAATGGCTGCACGGGTATATAAAAAATATGAAGAGGTCTTTCCCGGGTTTTCAGAAAAAGCTTTAACTGCCGCCCAAAAAGCATGGAATTGGGCATTGATAAACAATAATATAGCATTCAAAAACCCGCCTGATGTAAAAACAGGCGGATACGGGGATGAAGAGTTTGGAGATGAGTTCTTTTGGGCTGCATCCGAATTGCTGATTACGACGGGAGACAGGAAGTATTACGACGAGTTGGATTTTTTCCAAAAGTTCGATACGCCCGGTTGGAAAAATGTGGGCAGTCTCGGATTAATCTCCATGCAAAACCACCTGAAAAACCTGCCTGCCTTTGTAGAAAAGGAACAGATAACCCGAAAATTCAAAAGTCTGGCTGAAAACGTTTACAACCAATACCGGTTTTCCCCCAATCTTGTTCCGATCAAGAAGTTTGAATGGGGAAGTAACAGCGTCATTGCCACGAATGGCGTTATTTTGGGGACAGCCTATTTTCAACTGAAAGACGAAAAATACCTCTCCGGAATGGTCTCATGCCTGAACTATCTGTTAGGCACAAACCCTACGGAATATTCCTTTGTCACCCGTTTCGGAAGCAAATATCCGAAAAACATCCACGACAGACGGAATGAAAGCAGCGGCATAAAAGAACCGCTACCCGGATACCTTGCGGGAGGTTCAAATCCGAATCAAGTGGCTGATTGCGGCAGATCCGACTACATCTCCATGCTTCCGGCAAGATGCTATATAGACGATGTTTGCAGTTATTCGACCAATGAAGTGGCTATTAACTGGAATGCACCTTTTGCGTTGCTTGTCGGTATGATAGAAAATACTTTTAATAAATGACAAAATATAATATTCTTTGTTATCATCCCGTTAGGGATGTATCGCTCGGTAGAAAAAAGATACGCCAAATCTATTTTGTATCCCGTTAGGGATGCATCCTTAACAGGATGCAGGTTTCGGGGACAAATCTTGTTCTACCGAGCGATATATTCCTAACGGAATGTCCTATCTGCGATAGGATTAGTACTTTATGTAAATTTGTAAATAATGAGAAAGCTGAAAATAACAGAATTAAACCGGATTTCGGAAGAAGAGTTTAAGCAAGCGGAGAAAATGCCTCTGGTTGTTGTTCTGGATAATGTCCGAAGTCTGCACAATGTAGGTTCTGTTTTCCGTACCTCCGATGCTTTTCTTGTTGAGAAAATTTATTTGTGTGGCATCACCTCGGTTCCTCCCAATGCTGAAATTCATAAAACCGCTCTCGGAGCCGAATTTTCTATGGATTGGGAATACGCTGAATCTACCCAAAACGTAGTTGTCGACTTGAAAAAGAGAGGCTATTTTGTCTATGCCATAGAACAAACGGAGAGAAGCATCATGCTGCCTGAATTGTACCTGGATACGACAAAAAAATACGCAATTATATTGGGAAATGAAGTAAAAGGAGTTCAACAGGAAGTAATAGATATTTGCGATGCAAGCATAGAAATTCCTCAATATTGCACTAAACACTCTCTCAACGTATCTGTTACGGCGGGAATTGTTGTTTGGGATTTTTTCAATAAATTCAGGTGCGCGCCGTAGAGACGTTGTGCACAACGTCTCTACAACGACCAGCAGAATAAAATTTCACAAAAATCACAATACTAACTTAAATTTTTAATCAATGAAAAAGAGAAATAACCTATTATTCTTTTGCGGATTAATCCTCATCGGATTATTGACCGCATGCAATTTCCAAAAGGAATACAAATACGAAACAGTGGCAGGCGACCCGCTGAATACCCGTATTTACACGCTCGACAACGGATTGAAAGTCTATCTTTCTGTCAACAAGGACAAGCCGCGTGTTAACGCTTATATTGCCGTCAGGGTAGGTAGCAAGAACGACCCTGCGGAAACAACCGGTTTGGCACACTATTTTGAACATTTGATGTTTAAAGGCACTACCCAGTTCGGAGTTTCCGATTACGAGAAGGAGAAACCGCTGTTGGACGAGATTGAGCAGCTTTTCGAGACTTACCGGCAAACAACCGACACCACTGAACGGAAAGCCATATACGCACGTATTGATACACTCTCGCAAGCCGCTTCGCAATTTGCCATTCCAAACGAATATGCCAAATTGATGACTGCCATCGGTTCGGAAGGCACTAACGCTTATACCGGTTATGACATGACCGTTTACTTGGAAAATATCCCTTCAAATGAAATTGAAAACTGGGCTAAGATTCAGTTCGATCGTTTCAGCAATCCGGTTTTTCGCCTGTTTCACACCGAGTTGGAGACTGTTTATGAAGAATACAATATGAGATTGGTATATGACCAAATACGAGTGATCGACACAATGATGAACTCGCTTTTCCCTAATCATCCGTATGGAAAACAGACTGTTATCGGCGCTCAAGAGCATTTGAAAAATCCTTCCATAACCAATGTTAGGCGCTATTTTGAGACCTATTATGTGCCTAATAACATGGCGATCTGCATGGCAGGCGATTTTAATCCGGATGAAGTTATCCGGATTATCGACCAGTATTTCGGCAAGATGAAAAAGAAAGAGATACCTCAAATTGAGGTAAAGGAAGAACAAACCATTGCCCAACCCATAGTAAAGGAAGTTATCGGACAGGAGGCTGCCAACATTTATATCGCTTACCGCCTGCCTGCGGCGAATACGAAAGAGGCATACATCATGGAATTGATTGATTACATGATCAGGAACGGAGAAGCCGGGTTGATTGATTTGAATCTGGTACAAAAACAGAAAATTTTAAACGGCTGGTGTCATTTCTGGAACATGGCAGATCATAGTTTATTTATTCTCTGCGGAACTCCTAAAAGCGGACAGACATTGGACGAGGTTCGCGAACTGCTGTTGGAACAGTTGAATATAATCAAAGCAGGCAATTTTGAAGATGAATTGCACGAAGCCGTTATCAATAATTTCAGGAAAAATCTTTATTATCAACAACAAGAACCTGCGTATGCGGCTTACATAATGGCAAATGCTTTTATAAACAATATTGCTTGGAAGGATCAGGTAAATAAAATTGATTTTCAATCGAAAGTAACCAAACAGGAGATCATTGATTTTTGCAATAAATACTTGAACGATAATTATGTTGCTATTTATAAACAGGAAGGAAAACCAGATGATCCGAAAATAGAAAAACCGCAAATCACTCCGATTGATATCGACCGGGATGTAGAAAGCGCTTTCCTTACTGCCATAAAGTCTAATCCGACATCGCCTATGGAGCCTGTATTTATGGATTTTTCCAAAGATTTGGAGGTGCTGAACACAAAGAGTAACGTTCCGCTATTCTATAAGCAAAACGAAGTAAATCCGTTGTTTTCATTATTTTATGTTTTTGAAATGGGTACAAACAACGATAAATTGCTTGGAACGGCTATTAACTACCTGAATTTTCTGGGAACTTCAAACCGGACTGCTGAGGAGTTAAAAAAAGAGATGTTTAAAATTGCTTGTTCATTTGGAGTATCAGTTACTGAAGACCGTATTGTTATGTATTTACAAGGGTTGAACGACCATTTGGATAAGGCGGTGGATTTGTTTGAGGAGTGGTTGTCCGATCCGAAAGCAAACCGGGAAGCATACGACAATTTGGTTGTCGATGTATTGAAAAAACGTTCGGACGCCAAATTAGATCAACGGAACAATTTCGAGGCGCTGCTTCGTTATGCGAGGTGGGGAAGCGTTTCACCTTTTACCAATATCCTGTCGGAGAAAGAGTTAAAAGAGTTGAATCCGGAAAAGCTGTTGGAAGTTATTGAAAGCCTGAAGAATTACGAACACAAGGTGTTGTATTACGGTTCATCGTCGCCCAAAGAGATTACTTCCGCGATAAACAGCAAACATAACGTTGCCGACCAGTTAACGCCAATCTCTGTCGCTTCTCAATTCGTGGAACAACCCATGAACGTCAACACCGTATTGCTTGCCGGTTACGACTCTCCGCAAGCGCTCATTGCCCTTGTTTCAAAAGGAGGGTTTTATGACAAAAATATCGAACCGGTCAGGAGTCTTTACAATTCCTATTTTTCCGGTATGGACGGTATTGTTTTTCAGGAGATACGCGAAGCAAGAGGATTAGCTTATATGGCTTATTCGACCTATCAAGATCCGAATAAAACCCACTTATCCTACTATAATTCTGCTGTCATGGGAACGCAAGCCGACAAATTGGAAGAAGCTCTGGAGGCGTTTACAGGAATCTTGAATACGATGCCGCTGTCGGAAACCGCCTATCAGAATGCCCAAACAGCAATGATTACCGAAATTCGTACCGGACGAATCTTGCGTCAGGATGTTTTGTGGCAATATCTTTGGCATAAAGAGTTTGGTTACGACATCGATATCCGAAAAATATTTTTTGAAAAAATACCGACATTGACATTGGATGACATTCAAGCATTTCAAACCCAATATATAAAAGGTAAACCATTCACCTATTGTATTTTAGGTAAACCGGAAAATCTTGATTTGGATTATTTCAAACAACGCGGTATTCCGGTTAAGATGTTGACACAGAGGGATATTTTTGGGTATTAGATAAAATAACCGCCGAATGTTCGGATGCGCACTGTAGAGACGTTGCGCGCAACGTCTCTACAAACGGCGCGTACCAGCCATACAACTATCCCCTGTGACATAGTTCTATACAAGAGAATATAATTAAAAAATAGCAATAATTATACAAAAATAGGTATCTTTACTTTTTAATTATTTTAGAAGAATGAATAAGTTGAGATTTCTTATATTAGGAAAAGTCATTCTTTTCATGCTAACGTACATAACATTAGCTGTTATCATTGGAGTGATTGCTCAGAGTTTTTTACCGACAGGAAACAACTTTTACAGCCAAGTCCCATTTGTAATCATTCAATACGCGATACCTATTTTTGTTCTCATCTTATTTGTAAAAATTATTGATAAAGAAAACGTAGTGTCGTCTGTTGGTCTATCCTTAAAAAATCACGTTAAAGAGTTTTTTGTTGGAGGATTCGCCGGAACTGTTTGTATCCTTATCGGATTATTAATTATTATTGGATTAAAATGGAGTCAGTTTGCGCTATCTTCATATATTAAAATTGACTATCTGTTAATCAATGCATTCTTATTCATGTGTGTCGCTATCACGGAGGAAGCTCTTATGAGAGGATATGTGCTTAGGAAATTGACAACAGCATTCCCTGTGATTGTCTCATTATTAATTAGTTCTTCTATTTTTGCATTACTACACCTTTTTAATTCCAACATGACTTTTTGGTCGGTAACCAATATTTTCCTTGCCGGAATATTATTGGGAGTATTGTACTTGAAAACAAAAAATATCTGGCTCGCTGTCGGATTCCATTTTTCCTGGAATTATATCCAATCAATTTTAGGATTCCCTGTAAGTGGAGAAGAACAACCCTCTATTTTTGCCCTGAATTTTGAAGAAATGAATTCCTTTAATGGTGGATATTTTGGGTTTGAAGGGTCTTATGTGTGTACTATTATTTTAATAATAAGTGTAATAGCAAGTAGAGACGTGGCGCGCCGCGTCTCTACAAAAAAATTTCATTTTTAATTTATCACGTATGAAAAAAATCCTCACATTACTCACCACAAGCCTTGTAATTATGACAAATTCTGCATTTGCACAAGAACAATCCGAAAATATTTTTACGCATAAAGTCGGAAAATTTGAAGTAACTCTTCTTTCCGAAAGACAGGGACAGGGAAACAGCGGTATCCTAATCAATGCAACACCCCAAATGCTTACTGAGTGCATACCTTCGGGTACTTTCCCGAACGCATATAATGCGTTTCTGGTAAAAACTCCCGAACGCAATGTGCTGGTCGATGCCGGTCTTCACAGCGCTAAACTTTTTTCCAACCTGCGCTCATTGGGAATCGATCCCAGTCAGATAGATGCCGTTTTAATTACCCACATGCACGGCGATCATATCGGAGGTTTGCTCGAAAACGATAAAGCCGCGTTTCCGAAAGCGAAAATCTACCTCTCTCAGCCGGAACACGATTTCTGGACAGATGATAATGCAATGCAGCAAGCGCCTGAGAATAAACGAGGTGGATTCCTTGCTGCACGCAAAGCAATTGCCGTGTATATGGACAATATCAGTCTGTTTCAGCCGGATGATTTATATGAGTTATTCCCCGGCATTACGGGAATTTTCGCTCCCGGACATACGTCCGGACATACGACGTACCTGATTGAGTCGGACAACGATCGGTTGTTGATTTGGGGTGACCTGATACATGCAATGGCAATTCAAATGCCTTATCCGTCTGTGGCGGTTACATACGATGTAGATTCTGATCTGGCAGTTGTTGTACGGAAAAATATACTCGATTTTGTATCACGAAACAACATACCAATCGCAGGTATGCATATTCCATTTCCGGCTATGGGGATAGTCTCGACAATCTCGTCTGGGGGGTACGTATTTTATCCGTACAATGAATAGTGATTAGCGATAAAAAAACAATGGCTGTAGTTAATAATGGCGTTGAAATCTGTCCCGTTAGGGACGAAATATTTTCCCCTAATATTCCGTCCCTAACGGGACTTGATTGTAGGAAATTTTTCTTTCTACCAACATCATGTCCCTAACGGGACAGATTGCAACGCCATTATTAACTACAACCAAAAGCAATCACTAATCGCTTTATCACTAATCACTTTATTATATTTCAATATACATCCGCAACAGTGCAACCACATGCTGTTCTTTTCCCGTCAAAATATAGTCAAAAGTCGGTTGGATCGTAATACTTGAAGTAATTGCATACTGCCAAGTAAATTCGGTAGCTATCTCTGCAATTCCATGATAAGCCGCCCGGTTGATGAAAAAGCACAGGTAATCTCTCTTTTTAGGAGAGACGAATCCTGTTAATATTGCACCGGCGCCAATGTAATTGATACAATTATTCTGATTTTCGGGAGCAAAAGAACCTTGGAGCAAGATACCGACTTCTCGTTTATTTTTCCTAAAAACACACTTTTCTACGTTTCCCCACAAAGCATAGTTTACATTTTTATATTTTTGTCCGGAAAAGCTATCCCTGATATGAGAACCGTTTCCTATACCCAAAATGCCTCCGACACTGTAAAATCTATAATATTTCGATTTTGGAGCATAGCTCAATTCAAAAACGTCTAAAACTCCGTCCCGGGAAGGGTTGATGGAGAAGAACAAACTGCTCTGAAGTATTTGCCGTCCTGTTCCGTTATAAATGCTGTTTTTGAGTTTTATTTTGTTCGGAAAATGGAATTCGCTATGCAGACACATGGCAGAAAATGGATAGTTGGGAAGCGGAAAATTAGCCGAAGCAGTGGGGTAGAACCCACACGAACTATTTGTGAAAATAGTAGTGTACTCGCTTGTGAAATAATCTCGATTGACATTCCGAATCCCGCCAAACAACGTTATACTGTCGAAAGTGTGGGTATATCCCGCCAAAAACAAGTTTACCCACATATTGGCAGCCTCAATATTGGAAAAAACTTGCAAGTCATTGATAATTCGTTCCTTAGAAGTTTTAAATGTAGAAATTGTTTGCAAATTAAGACTTCCGTTTTTCCGTACATTTATATCCAATTCCAGTGATAATAAATTGACCCAATTACATTTATTCTCGAAATTGTATTGCAATTCGGTTGTATAGTCAATATCGAATTGAATTTTTTTATTTTCTGCCTGTGCACAGAGAGGTATGATAATTAATATGAATGTCAATTTAAGAAAAAATCCCGTTTTCATTTACTTATAACCAAGAGAGAAGAACTTTTGATTTACCATTCCCGATAATTTGTGTTAATATGTCGGTCTACATTTATTTGGTATGGAAAAGTATGATTTGAAAAAAAATGAAAATTCCCTTTAAATAGAAGGGGAGAGGTCGTTTTCTTTGTAAATTAACTTCGTCAGATTTCAATATTCATGTCCGGCAGTTCAGATTGTTTCAAAATAAGTCAAGGAAAACGAGATAAAGAATATTGTTGATATGTTGTAAAACTGCACAACAAATATTCTCTACATATTCACATAAATAACATGCAATCTTATCGAATTACAAATGTAATACGAGTACATATGTAAAGTAAGATACACAACACAAGTAAAATTCACAATTGTTATTGTATGTATGTAAATAAAAATAACACATTTATATTCTTCTTTCAAATCCAATATTTATGTGCGTTATTTTTAAAATAAAAAATTGATATCCAGTTAATTAAACTATAAAATTAAAGCTAAGCTACAATTTTAATTTTACAATCGTAACAATATCAGGAATAAACGGTTAAAGTTATGTTTTTTACATTGATAAGTCGTTGTTAACGTGTTATTTGAATTTTTTTTATGAAGTATTAGTTTATATTTGTGCGAAATTGACGTAATTTTTGGAAATCATAGGCTTGTTTAGTCGTTTAAATAGTGCCGTCTCAGTACGTAGCACTCAGCCCCGAAAGGGGCTAAATGTGGATAGCTCCGTATGTAGCGCAGCGGAATGCGGGGTGCGTAACAATCTCTCTATCCCCAACCCCGTGAGGAGCTGAACAGCATAACATGACGATATTCAACCCTCTACGGGGTTGAGATGTGGCGACTTTTGCTACCCTGCATTCCGCTATCGCTACATACGGAGTTATCCACATTTAGCCCCTTTCGGGGCTGAGTGTTACGGTTCATTGATTTGGTTATCGACACAAAGTTTTTTACAAAAGTAACCGTGTATAAATATTTACAGATGTATCGTAGGCTATAAATGTAAAATTATGGTTTACAAAAATAATTTTGTTTTCTTGTAAATATTATTTACATTTGTATCGTTTATTATTTTACAATAATATACCTCCTATTTTGAGTAGTATTTTCTATTTTAATACGATTTTTTATGAAAGACAAGATTGAAAACGAAATCGCAAGCAGGATTAAGGAAATTATGGGAAAAGAAAATTTGACATCCCTGAAGTTTGCGAACTTAATCGGGATACAACCTTCTGCCGTTTCTCACATATTATCGGGCAGAAACAATCCAAGCATGGACGTTATTCAGAAAATTTTGAATACTTTTCGTACAATTAATTCGGATTGGCTTGTTTTGGGCGTTGGGTCGATGTACAGAGAAACAGGTGAAACATCTAAAAAACAGTCTGTTGAGGTAAAAGTGACGTCAAATAGACCTCAAATGCCTTCATTATTTGATGATGAACCGGAAAATAGTATGGAGTATCGCAAGGAAAACGAATCAATAATAACCCCAAATTTTCAGTCGTTTCAAAACCGGTCCGCCTCCGCTGCCACTTCCGAACCGCAGACAATAACTACTGCCACAGAGAATAAAAATCAGGAGAGGAAACATAACGAAACAATAACAAAGACGCCCTTATCGAAAAGAGTGATAAAAAAAATTATCGTTTGCTATTCCGACAGTACTTTTGAGGAATATAATAAAGAAGAGTAACGAAAATTGTTATTTTAATTTGCTATCTTTGGGGGCTGTATCAAAAGAACGCAAATGACGCAAAAAACGCAAATTTTCACAAATCAAAGAACAGATTAATTTTGCATATCGTTGCTTATAAGCAATATAATATTTGTGTAAATTTGTGTTTTTTGCGTCATTTGCGTTCAAAAATACTCAATAACTTGTAAACTATATAATTACTTTATGTACAGAACAAATACTTGTGGTGAACTCCGCATATCCGATGCCGGACAAACAGTAACACTGGCGGGATGGGTGCAGAAAAACCGTAAAATGGGAGGCATGACTTTTGTCGACATTCGCGACCGTTATGGAATTACACAATTGGTTTTTGACGAAGCGAAAAATACCGCTGTATGCGAAAAAGCAAACAAAATAGGGCGGGAGTGGGTAATTCAGGCAACCGGAATTGTTGCCGAAAGAAGCAACAAAAACATGAATATACCCACCGGCGAAATAGAAATAATCGTACAGGAACTCAATATATTAAACTACTCGGAAGTGCCTCCGTTTACCATCGAGGATAATACGGATGGCGGCGACGATATCCGCATGCAGTACCGTTATCTGGATTTGAGGCGTTCGGCTGTACGCAAGAACATGGAACTCAGGCATAAGATGGCTTTCGAAGTCCGCCGTTACTTGGATGAGCAGCACTTTATGGAAGTAGAAACTCCAGTATTGATTAAGTCGACTCCTGAGGGCGCTCGCGACTTTGTGGTTCCGTCGCGCATGAATCCGGGGGAATTTTACGCTTTGCCGCAGTCACCGCAGACGTTTAAGCAGTTATTAATGGTTTCGGGATTTGACCGCTATTTTCAGATTGTAAAATGTTTCAGAGACGAGGATTTACGGGCAGACAGACAGCCGGAATTTACCCAAATCGACTGCGAAATGTCGTTTGTTGAGCAGGAAGATGTGTTGCAGACTTTTGAGGGAATGACCAAACACTTGTTTAAATACATCAAAAACGTGGATTTTAACGAGCCTTTCCCGCGCATGACATACGCCGACGCCATGAAGTATTACGGTTCGGACAAGCCGGATATTCGTTTTGAAATGAAATTCGTAGAGATAACGGAATATACCCGTGGAAAAGATTTCGCAGTATTTGACAGCGCCGAGTACATCGCCGGAATTTGCGCCGAAGGTCTCGCTTCGTATACCCGCAAACAGTTGGACGAACTGACGGATTTTGTCAAACGCCCGCAAATCGGCGCAAAAGGCTTGGTATATGTGCGTTGTGAGGCGGACGGAACTTTCAAGTCGAGCATAGATAAGTTTTACACGCAAGAAGATTTGAAGATATGGGCGGAAAAGTTTAACGCCAAACCGGGCGATTTGCTGTTGATTCTTTGCGGAGAAACGGCGAAAACGAGAAAACAGCTTTGCGAACTGCGATTGGAAGTAGGAGAGAGGATGGGACTACGCGATAAAAACGTTTTTGCACCGCTTTGGGTAGTCGATTTCCCGCTGTTTGAATGGGGAGAGGAAGAGCAACGGTTTTATGCCATGCACCATCCGTTTACATCTCCGAAACCGGAAGATATATTGCTATTGGACACAGACCCCGGAAAAGTTCGCGCCAATGCCTACGACATGGTTGTGAACGGAGTGGAACTGGGAGGGGGATCTATCCGTATCTTCAACAGCGAATTGCAAAGCAAAATGTTCAAACTGCTTGGATTTACGCAGGAACAGGCTGAATATCAATTCGGATTTTTAATGAATGCTTTTAAATACGGAGCGCCTCCTCATGGTGGATTGGCTTTCGGGTTGGATCGTTTTGTGTCTCTCTTTGCGGGATTGGATAGTATTCGCGACTGTATTGCGTTTCCTAAAAATAACTCGGGACGGGATGTGATGATTGATGCGCCGTCATTGATTTCGGATGAACAGTTGAAGGAATTGAATTTGCGAATAAATAATATTTAAAATAAAACAATACACATTCGCATATATGGTTATAATTTGCTATGCGCTTCCCTGTAACGTCTCTACAACTTCCCTGTAGAGACGTTGCGCGCAACGTCTCTACAACACGCACCCACGATCCAATTTATATATTGCCGCATTTCAATCCCCATAAAAAGTTTTAACCGGCAACAAAAACCCCACCGTCACAGCAACATCCTGATTATTGGAACGCTGATAAATATCACTTTTTGAATTACTATAAACGTCTCCGAAACCAAAAGTATATCTTCCTTCCACTATCGTATGCAAACGTCCGATTTGCAAATCCAAACCGCCTCCAATTGAAAGCCCATAATCAAAACTATTATGCCCTCTATCATAAATTCGCGGATCATTCGGGTTAAAAACACCAATCTGTTCAGAAGTCAAGTTATCTTTCAAATCGCCATAATAAGCCAAAATACCCAACTTAGGACCCACGTTGACGAAAAAACGTGTTTTCTTTCCGAAATAAATATGCGATAGAAAAGGAATTTCGATATAATCCAACCGGCGGGAAATTTTTACTCCGGAAAAATCTATTGGTTTACCATCCGGGTCTCTAACATAATCTCCGTCTCTAAATCGTTCTTTCCATCCGCCTTGTATATAGTTGATTTCCAATTGCACCCCAAAATGCTTCATAGAGATATAACGAGCCGAAATTCCTACTTTCGGTCCCCCACGCATTCCAATATCCCCTAATTGCACAAACATGGCGGGAAGATTGTGCAAGAAACTTACTTGTGAAAAATTTATTCCCCCATTTGCTCCCACGGCAATCTCATGCAAAAAACGTTCTTGCTGGGCATACAACGAAAGAGAGAGAAAGGAAAAAAGAACAACAACTATTCTACGCATCGCATCTATTTACATTAAAAATAAACCTATTTGTTCTTGCTGGTCAAGCCGGTAACATCGTTATGATTGATCAAATAAACGTTACTGTTATAATATCCGCCGTTGTTTATTTGCCGGAATTTAAAATTCATCTGCAAAAGTTTCATATTAAGCTGATCCAATCCCTTTTCAAAAGCATGTCCATACTTAGAAACGGCTTCCGAAAAATACATGACAATATCATATCCGAGCATGCTGTATTGCGGAACAATGTTAGCCGGTTCGGCATTGTAGAAATTCCTGTATTTTCTCAGGTAATTCCTCACATCCGGGTCTTTGTAGTCTACAAAAAAGGAGTTGGGAATATACGTGTTCAGACGAAACAAATCTTTGCTGATGCTCGGATATGTCTGCCACTCCGGAAATCCGAACAGAGAAACATTCTTTTTCTCTCCCAGCATATTAAGTACGGGAAGCGCCTGACTCAGGGCTACTTGATTGGTCGTGAGAGGCACGATAATATTCTCTTTCACATCCGAAAGCTCTTTCCGGATATTTTCCGCAGCATCATACCAAACAGTCGCATATTTTATATTCCTTGACTTTAGCATATTTTCCAATATTTCGGCAAATGCAGCCTTATCGTCGTAGGCAGTTGTTTTAAAGCGTAACAAAATGATATTATTATTGCTGAAATGAGCGATAAACTGATTGGCTATCAAATAATTCATTTGCTCTTGGGAAGTATTTACCTGGAATATGTTCGGATTGGATTTTGCCTCTTCCGACTTGGACGAGAAAGGAATGATAAGTTTGATATTGTTCAACAGAGCAAAATCGGACATCGGCTTGATTTGCGCCGTATAAGCGGGTCCGATCAAAATATCCGCGTTTTTCAATTCCGGCTTGTTCAACATGGCTTTTACCTCCATTTCAGTTCTTCCAGAATCGTATACGTATAAGTTGAAAGAGAGTCCTTGTCTTTTCAAACTGTCAACGGCAAGCAACATTCCCTGATAGAACTCCAGAAATTTGTCCGTATTTCCATCTATTTTACTGCCTTCCGTAACCTTATCTACCTGAAACGGCAATGCCAAAGCAATATTTATTGTGTTTTTCGGATCTGTTGAGCGCACAAATACGGAACCTAAATCAGGCTTGTTTTCAGTACCCGAAGCAGAGGAGGGCAGGGTAGAGGTCGAAGCGTTGGATTCTGCCGGTGGAATAATCAATATCTTTCCTATCTTTATGCCGTTTCTTGCATCCGGATTCAAGCGCACGATCTCTTCTGTAGTAGTTTTATACTTCTTGCTGATGCTGTATAATGTTTCCTCTTGCTTTACTTCATGAATGAGAAATCCGGGCTCATATTTTTTCTCAACCTTCGGTAAAGAGTCGCTTACGGTCATAGAGTGGGCAGAAACCGGCTTCTTGGGTATTTTCACTTCCGTACCTTGTTTCAATCCTTCTTTTTTCAAGAGCGGATTCAATTCGTACAACTCATCGTAGGTTATGTTGTATTTTTGGGTCAGCGAAAACAATGTTTCCTTTTTCTCTACTTTATGTATGACAAAATCCTCTTTCTTTATGGGAATAAGCAAAACAGCACCTTCTGTAAGACCTTTCTCCGTGCCAGGATTAACCTGTTTTATCTCTTCCTGCGTTACGTTAAACTTTTTGGAAATAGAATAAAATCCTTCGCTTTTCTGAACCGGATACTCATAATACTCCTTACCGCCTATCATCTTTTTCGGATAATTGAGATTTTGAGCGGCTATGTCATTTACAAGACACAGTAAAAAGACGGAAAATAAAATGCTATATAAATTCTTCTTCATACGAAAAAATTGAGAGAATGCCAATGTACCTAAAATAATCATGCGAATTTAAGAAAAAAGTCGCTATTGACGAAATTATTATGTTTAAAGTGTTGAAAAAAAATAATAGGTTCAGGGTTGTTATGCTTATTTTCAAGCATTAAGGCGTTTTTGTTAAAAAGGTAGAAATAAAATTGTTAAAAAATGCTTCATTAGGTAAAAAAATACGATTAAAAATAATTTTGTATAAAAAAATAGTATTTTTGTAACAAAACTAGAATTGTTTCTTACGGATTATGTGATATTTTTTGTAAGTAACTTTTGTTTTTGTTCAATCCAGATGTGTTGTCAACATGATCTGATCTGTATAACAAAAACCCGGAGGAGAGAAGGGATTGTTCCTTTTCCTCCGGCTTTGGTTTATGTCGTTTTTAAATCATAATACTATGTTAATTACTTTTCAGTTTCCAATAATAGATTTTCGCGGGCTGCGTGTAAAAAAAAATCAAAATAAATTACCAATAGATGGATATTTGAATAGTGAGAATGGAATGATACGTAATTTCGGTAAATCTCACCCATCAGTAAAAGAATCTAAAAACACTATTCCAAGTTATGGTAGTTATTTTGAGGCTAAAAATCTTGTTCGTTTCCATAATAAACTTCATGAGTTTGACCCAGCTACAGAAGGAACACGGGAAATATCCCGAAGATATTATTATGACGGGATTTCGGCAGGCAGGTTCGAAATAAGCTTGGCTAATACGATTGAGGGAGAATTAAGTATTGATCGTATCAGAAATATTATATCAAAATATGCTAAGTTGCCGGTAAAAATAGACTTGGGTAAAAGAAAAAATAAGAAAGAACATACATTAATTGAATCAATACATTCTATAACTAAAGCCTATTATGATTCTACTTTGGAAAAGAAAGATCCTGATGATTCAAATGTAAAATCATTAGTAAAATCAGGGCGTCCTATTTGTATTGTTCAATTGAACTGGGAAGATAGAATTAATTTTGATACTGATTTTACTGAAAAAATTGAGATCAATAAGGGGCAATTTAATCTTTACTATTTTGTGATGAATAAATTAAATTGTTTAAAAGTGTATGTGTTAGAACCTGTTTCAGATGGACCTTTAAAAAATTTAAATGATTTTAGATATGCCATTTCCCGAATTCATGTTGAAAAAGAAAATATTTTTAGTTTGTATGATTTTATCGAGAAAGAAAAATATAAATTGCCCACCAAAGATGATGACTTTAAGAAGAGGATTATTGGCTGTATAAATAAATTGCAAGAAGGTTTATTGTTTGACAAAAGATTCGGAATTGAGATTAATGAAATTGTAAAATTAGCTTTTAAAGTCGAAAATGAGATAGAATATGATAGTATTAAAAAGGCAATCAGTCATGCAGAAACAATAGCAGACAAATATTCAATTACTCAGATGCAACTACTTTTTTCAGAAGTTGATTTTAAAAAAATCGTTTATATTGTTAATAAGGAACTTGATTCGGGAAAATATTCGGAAAAGCCGGAAGAATATAAATTGTTAGAAAAGTTGAAATTAGAAGCAGAAAAAAGATCGAAGCATAGAATAGTTAGAATTTTGGAAGTATTGAAAATCAAATTTAGAATAAATATTAAAATTCTGGAAGCGATAATAGAAACTAAATAATTTGAAATAGTTTTAATCTGGGGTGACAATTTAATGAATCACAATGCTAGTGTCATGTCAACCATAAAATGTTGTTTTTCTTAGTCCCGTTAGGGACGCAATATTGGTAGAAAGGCATTTCCCGTTTCCTGAAGTCCCGTTAGGGACGTAATATGCAAGGAAAGCATTTCGTCCCTAACGGGACTTCGGTTGTGGATGGGTTCTTGTTTCTACCAATATCCTGTCCCTGACGGGACTAAGAAAAACAACATTTTATGGTTGATACGACACTAGATTAGACACTAAGAAAAAATGAAATCACAAAAATAAAATCTAAAAATCACCTAAAACCATTACAATTAAAATATGTTTTTGTAATATTGCAGTTGAAAGAGACAATTAATAACTTGTAACTACAATGAAACAATATTTTGGTTTGATTTCTTTGCTTCTGTTTAGCATGAACGTTTTTTCTGACGGGTTATTTTCCATAAAAAGCGGGAATGGATTTCTATATGAATCATTTGATGAATTTAAGGTAAACGGCGACGTTTTTATTTTTTTGGGAGATGCGGAGGATATTTCCATTGCATTTTCCGTCGAAGATTCAACAGGCTTCAAGTGGTATGAGTACAAAGAAGATCCGAAAGTCGATACTGTTAAATTGATGGAAAACATAGATTATACTATAGCTCCGGATGGAAAATCGACCGTATTGGATAGTGTCAGGGTGAATCATGGTTATATTGTTGAATATGAGGATTGCGAGGAAAGCGAGCAAATCGGCGGTCGATGTTTTAAGTATGTATGGATCGCCGTTTATGAGCCGATAGATAGCGTGACATGGAATAAAGATGAGATAATCTGCGAGGATCTTAAATTGTTTGTTAAGCCATACATGGAGTATGTATTGGCAGATAATCTCGGATATAAAAGTACAGGATTGGTCAAACGGGAATTAAATATCGTTTATTACACGTTTAAGTTTAAGGAGGAAGGAAGCCGTGAAGTGGGCATATTCGAGGTTTCGGACGAACACCAAGCCGATACTTTGGTAAATCTGGAGTTGATGCCTTATGTAGATACCGATTTCACGATAACCGATAATCTCATTGATAGTTTCCCTGTGAAATTATCAGATCCGGTCGAAATTGTTACGGAAACTTTCTTTACATCCGCAGTGGTAGCTTTTCCTTTCATGAGCGTGAAAAACAAGGAAGTAAATGAACTGGATCCCGATAACAGTTGGGAAACAGATGATTTCGGGAATGTTGTGCTATATTTTTCCGAAACGCTTAGTGAAGAAACGGCAGCCGAATTTAGAACTTCCGCACCGCTGTCTGTTGATTTTACAAGCAACGCCAGCCCGATGACCAACAGGTATGAATGGCATTTTTCAAGAGATAAGGACTTCTTGGTTGATTTTGTTTATTATGAAAGAGAGCTGAACGGCTATGTTTTCACAGAACCCGGTAAGCACTATATAAAACTGGTAGTACAGAATAATGCCAACTCACCTGATATTTGCAGTTACACAGCTTATGCCGTCTTGGACATTGGGCTATCGGACATACAGGTTCCAAACATTTTCACGCCTAACGGCGACGGCATAAACGATGAATTTAAAGTGGCGTACAGATCCATAGAGTCATACCGGTGCAGGGTTTATAATCAATGGGGAAAGAAAGTTTACGATTCGACCGACATCACCCAAGGGTGGGATGGAACCATAGGGGGAAGAGCGGCTTCAATCGGCGCATATTTCTATGTCATTGAAGCTAAAGGTACTGACGGGAGAGTAATAAAAAAACAGGGGGATATTAATTTGGTCAGGTCTAAATAGATTACTCGCAGGAGTAGCTTTCCATTATATTGTAGAAAATATTTGCTCTTTTTTCCAAAGTCCCGAATGAGATATTGAGTAACAGTGAACGAATAGTCTGTAGGACTTTAATCTTAACTAAACGACATTGTATTTATATTGAATTATTTATACGAATCAAAAGTTGAATTTTCCTGTCTTTTTAGCCTCGTTAGAGGCGTAATATTGGTAGAAAAACAGGATTTTCCTCTGCCCTAAGTTCCGTTAGGAACGAAATATGCCCTAACGGGGCTTTGGTTGTGGAGGGGTATTCCATTCTACCAATATTACGCCTCTAACGAGGCTTTTTTAGGAAACTTATTCAATAACTCAAACAGCTTCTTAGACTATATTTTTGGGAAATAAAAAAGTCCCGGCTTGTAAAAACCAGGACTTTTGAAAAAATGAGAATATATCTTTACTCTTGGTACACCTCTTTGTAGAAGAGGTTTTTTATTTCACTACCTTCACTGTAGCGATTTTACCGCCCACATTGATTTTAGCTATATAAGCGCCGTTTTGAGGCAGTGCGATTGAGTTGCCGGCTGCTGTAGCAATTAATTGACCGGTGATGCTGTATAATTGAATGCTTACCTGATCGGAACTGTTTACTACTAAATAACCGTTTTGGACGAAATAGCTGAGTTGGTCGGCGGTAATTTGGGCGACACTAGTTATAGGGTTTAATTCAAGTTCTTCCCAAAATTCGAATCCTGCTACTGTACCCGGTTCTTGTCCAGCCCCTTTGGTAGTATATATGATACTGCTGTTGTAAAAATAGAAATAATATTTACCTTCATGTTCTACGATAGCGCCCATAGGCCAAGCACGCAGGTCGTCCCATGCGGGAATAGTCACACCATTGATATTCAGCAGGTTTTCCACACTGCCTAAAGAAACCGGAGGAGCATTCCATGCACCACCATCACTCCACCAATGTCCAAACTGAGAAGTGGGACCTTCTCCTCCATTTGCATTTGTAAGCGCAATACATTTATATACCAAACCTGTGCTTGCATTAACACCAATCCATCCCGGTGACCATCTTTGTACATTGTCATACCAATATCCTACATAATTGGCGGGAAGAATGTTAGGTTCATCACAAGGGTCGCCGCTTATTGTTGTTAAATCAGCAACACAGATTTCATCAAAGTTTGCAGGTACCCATTCGTTGGAGTTTGTTGCAGTATTGCATTGATAAAGAGCATTATCATACAACATATATTCCCCTTGACTGATCGCACCTATACATGGTATCCAACGTTTTGCTACTCCCAATTCTGCAAAATAAAGATTGGGAGCTGCAAGTAAATTTGCAGGGTTCCACCATGTACCGTCAAATTTTACTCTTACAAGACATTCATAAAGTTTACCATCGTAATGCACGATCCATCCCTCTTCCGACCAAACACCTGTTCGCCAATCATAAACATAATCCCCACTTGTCGGAGGCCAATTGGCTGCTGCGAATGTCGACGAGTTCAAACTCATCATAAAAATTGCTAAAAGTAATAAAGTCTTTTTCATATTATAAAAAATTAAATTAGAAATTAAAATTAAAAGGCTAAGATAAAGTGAAAAAATGAGAAAGCAAAAAAAATTAACGGTTAAATTTCAGCCCAAACTCATTTTGTCAAAACAACATCACTTTACATAGAAATGAGTCACGGCATCCCACGACGCTCCCGGATCTATCGCTTTGAACCCAGTTAATTCAGTCGGCAACCTCAGATTTGGAGCATTGATAGTCCAACTTTGAGGTTCAGGGCAGATAAAGAGTGCTTCTCCTCCGTTATTCCACAATGTCCAATGTTTAAACTGACTGTCTGTTTCATAATATACAGACACTCCGTTTGCTTCATCGGTCAGGATTGCTCCGGAGTAAGGTTTTCCGTCGGCAGTAATCGGTTCGTTTGTCATGACCGATATGATCTCTTTTCCGCAGGGTGCGATTCCTTCCGTGCGCAACAACGCTTCATCGTCTGTCAAATCCAGCAGTTTTTCGGTTGGGAGGGTACGGCTGTTCAATTCCCAGCGTTTTCCTGCCGAAAGTTTTATGCGGTAATTATCACGGTTGCTTCCTTCGATAAACGGCACGTTCATCACCGTATGAAGTCCCATGCCAACTGGCATTTTCCTGTCCGAAAGATTGACAAACGTTATGGTCTGCTTCAAACCCCCGGCAGACAAGTTAAACGTCATGCGGCATTCGAACGAGTGGGGGAAGTTCACATAGATTTCATCCTGAAAACAGTTGGAGAAGAATGACGTCTCGATTTCCACAAAATCCGCTCCGGTCGATGTTTTGGTTACAACAAAAGGCTTCGACTTGATAATCCCGTGATGATAGTTATTTTCAGCGGGTATTGTGATCGGATACTGGTATTTCTGTCCTTCGTAGGTGTATGTCCCGTCTTCTATGCGGTTGGGAGGAAACAGCAACGGCACTCCAAATACCTGAGGACGCGCCTTGAATGTTTCAAATTCATCCGCTTGCGGCGTCCTCAGGATATTCGCTCCTGTTGGTTGGTGGAATAATCTTACAATATTAGATCCTATTGACGGAACTATAATTGCTTCATAACCTCCGGCTTCCAAGCCAAGCGCTGGTAAGCCTCCAAAATCAATTTTTTCGATTCTCATATATTAGTGACCTACTTTAGAAAAATTTTCTCAGTAACTACCTCTTTATCTGTGACTACCTTAACAATGTAATTAGAGATTGCCGGTAGCCGGTATTTGAAGTAGGTAGCATTCACATTGCCGGCGGAATAAATCATGCGACCCGCCATATCATAAATCGTAACTGATTTTATTTGCTCGCCTTCGGTTTGTACCAATACATTATCGGCTATGCTTCCGACAAATACTTTTTTATTGCTGTTTTTTGCATCAATAGAGGTATTTTTGGTTACTTCTGCCGTAAATTCGCATCCGGTTACTGTTTTGGATCCTGATGTTGTTCGCAGGTTAGCCGGAACCGCAGATGTGGTCTCTTCTGCTCCGCTCTTGATGCGGATATAGAGCGTATTTGCGCCGGCAAACAATGTATATGGAATTGAGACAATGGCAGACTCCGATTGCGAGGTGGCAAGTTCGAAATAATCCGTATTAACGCCTATAGTAGCAGCCGTTGCTAAATTGTCACAGTTTACGATAAACGACTGCCAAGCCGAAGCTTTGTCGGTAGTGGTAGTCATGGTGCCCAAGGCAGCTTCATTACAAATAAACGACAAGTTGCGGACATTGGCGGTAAATAACAATTGTGTTAGACAAAGGGTAACAGCAGGGTCTATATCCGTTTTGTTGCCGTCACTGCCAAGAGGGACGAAACTTACATCTGTTAATGTCATGATTTTGTTTCCGGCTGCATTAATACCACTTTTGAGTTTCACTGTGATTGTTGTTGTTACAGCCTCGTTAAGAAGCGGTAACAACCATCCTGCCGCATTGTTATTCCATGCTAACTCATTTGACGCTCCATCGTACAGGGCGAAATAATCTTCGGCTCCTGCAATGTTTGGTTTAATTGCAATATGGGTGGCATTAGTCAGCGTACTTCCATCCACTTTAAATGAGCCGCTATTGGTTGGAAGAGCGCCAATAAAGCCGTCGAAGGTTTCCGGCGAACAGTCGGTTACTGTGATAATAGAAGATGGACGCTCTGTTACAAATGCCGTAAATGCGCATCCGTATATTAGTTTGCTGTCTGTTAGATCGTTGCCTGATATTGCCAGCATGTCAGCCGAAACTGCAGAGGCGGTCTCATTTGTTCCGCTCTTGATGCGGATATAGAGCGTATTGGCGCCGGCAGACAATGTATATGGAATTTCGACAATAGCAGACTCCGATTGCGAGGTGGCAAGTTCGAAATAATCCGTATTAACTCTTATTTTAGCCGCTATTGCTAAATTGTCGCAGTTTACAATAAACGACTGCCAAGCCGAAGCTTCGTCGGTAAAGGTTGTCATGTCCAATGTAGCGCCTGTACAATTGAATGAAAGGTTACGGATATTGGCAGTAAACGACAATAATGGACAAACAGTAATAGCAGGGTCTATACCCGCTTCGTCACTGTTACTGTCAAGAGGGATAAAGCTTGCATCTGTTAATGTCATGGTTTTGTTTCCTGCTAAAGATGCTGTAATACCGCTTTTGAGCTTCACGGTGATTGTTGCTGTTATAGCCTCTTCATTAAGCGGTAATAACCATCCTTTCGCATTGTTATTCCATGCTAGCTCATTTGACGCTCCATCATACAGGGCGAAATAGTCTTCGGCGCCTGTAACGTTCGGTTTGATTGCAATATGGGTGGCGTCTGTCAGCATGCTTCCGTCCACTTTAAATGAGCCGCTATTAGTTGGAAGGGCATCAATAAAGCCTTCGAAGGTTTCCGGTGAACAATCGGTTATCTGGATGAGCGGAACGTCCTCGCAAGTACTTGCGCCTGGAACGTTAATACGGCTTTCCCACGAACCTGCGAAACGGGATGTAAAAGCGCTGCCGTCATTTGGTGCAAGACAAATTGGGTTACAGTTTTGATCATAAACGCTGAATGATATTGTCTTTCCTGTTGATATGGAGTGTTTCAGTGTCGGGCATGTCACTGTTGCCGATTGACGAAGCGTATTTACCGTAATATCCGGTGAAGTTGAAAGGATATTAATTGCTTGACCGCAGCCGGTCAGTTCTAATGTATGTACCCATATAGTACCCAACCAGGCGCCCCCTATAGTCAAATCGCCTCCAACGCTTAATCCTCCGTATGGCAAGTCAATAAAAACAACACTGGTTCCGCCGGTATGGCTGGTACCAGTAGTACAATTTCCCCCCACATTCAAAGTCGCTGAAGAGCCTGACATATCTATTCCGCCTCCCCACATACTTCCTACAGTTACATCATTTGCGACGTCCACAGTTACTCCATCGGCTAATGTAAGCTTAAAATTTTGACCATCGCTCACGCTTACCGACAACGATCTGCATTTAAAAAGCTTGTTGTCGATTCCTGTTCCTGTTCCGGTTACAGTAGTGGCTGTTATTATTATGTCATCGTTTTCATCTGCCGGTTGCCAATTCCAGACGCCGCTTACGTTTCTCGCCTGCACCTGTGTTAGCCCCAAAAGAAGCATCATAGTAACTATCAGCCTCATTCTCTGACCGAGTACACTGCATCCCCCTTTTTCCATTTTAGAAAAAAGAGTTTGTTCCTGATTAGTAAAAATTTGTGTTTCCATACGATTTATATTATAAGTGTTTCCGATTTTTAGGCACATGAAATACCTTACAAAACTTATTTTATTCAAGTTTGACATTCCAAAAATAACCTGTTTCAAGTAAATCAACTGAGTGTGAACAGATGAATAAACCTACATAGCATTTTTTGGGCAAATCAATCTCCACTGTTGCATCGGGTTGGTCGGAATAGCTGCCAATTCCGGTTTTCATGATGATTTTATTGCCCACACGTTCCAGCATGAGATGGTCGGGCATTATAGGCGTGTTTTCTTCCACCTGTTCCGGCGCTAATCCTTCAGGATATATCAGGTATTGATTTGTCTGGTTAGCAGACCTTATATCTTTGCTTTCACCGCCTTTTTCCATACGATACTGCAATGCGGCAAGCATGTTGCCATGTAAAGAGACATTGGCGTGTCTTGCATCTTCGTCAAGCGATTCGCGTATCATCAACCCCATTTTTCTAAGCAAATGAGCGCCTTCTCCTTCAAATGCAACTTTGGCGGAAAGTTTAAAATCGCCTGTTACTTCTTGCCAAACCATGAAGAACTCGTCGCGTTCATACCACATGTCGTAACCGCCGCCACGGAGTGTGTACATATCATTAGCAAAGTCGTAGGTAAAACTCCCCTTCATTTTGGGATTTCCAACGTCGGATTTGTTTTTATTAAATTTTGCTTCCCTGATCAATCCCACTTCATCGCAATAGTTGTAGCCTAAAGCGCTTAACCTTTTTTTCTGTTCCGGCAGTTTCTTTACAAAATGTTCCCAGCATTTACGATCGACAGGCGACCATACGCTTTCCGACAATGCCAGTAGACGTGGCAATAGCATATACTCCGATTCTTTTGGAGTATATAAATATTCCGCCCACAAGTTACATTGTCCGCCTATTATCAATTTTGCCGCTTCTTCGGGCAATCCTTCTGGTATAGGGTCAAAAGCGTATGCTTTTTCCAATGGCAAATAGTGTCGTTTCGGACCTTCCTGATTAGGGTCCTCTTCTATCTGGTTATAATCATAATAGCAATGAGTAGTAGGAGTTGATATAACCAGATTCCCTTTATGAGCCGCCTCCATCAATGGCTCATTGCCCAGCCATCCGCGCCAGTACATGACAATTGCATCTGCAGTAACGCCTCCTTCCAAGATTTCGTCCCATCCGATGATTTTCTTCCCGTGCTTTTTGGCGTGTTGTTCTATTTCGCATATCATCCAGCCTTGTAAAGCTTCAGGATTTTTCAATTTAAGATCTTTTATCCGTTTCTGGCATTTTGGACAAAGCTCCCAGTTATGCTTAAAAGTTTCGCTTTCAATAAAAGCTTCGTCACCGCCAATGTGGATGTACTCCGAAGGGAATAACTCTGCCATTTCGTCAATCACATCTTTTAAAAAAGTCATCACCTTATCGTTTCCGCCGCATAAAATAGCTTTGGGAGGCCAGTAAGGACCTATTTGTACATAATATGGAAAATCGTCGCATCCGAATTCAGGGTAAGCCGCCAATATTTCGGAACAATGTCCCGGTATCTCTATTTCGGGTATTACCTCTATACCCCGTTGTGCTGCATAATTTATAATATCGCGTACTTGTTCTTTTGTATAGTATCCGCCGTAAGTAGAGGGTTCACCTTCTTTAGGAGCATATTCTTGTTCTTTCAATTTTGCCCATGAAATACCCGGTCTATCCACGCGCCAGGCGCCGATTTCCATCAACTTCGGATATTTATCAATTTCCAAGCGCCAGCCATGGTCATCGGTCAGGTGCCAGTGAAATTTATTCATTTTATACAAAGCCATCAGGTCTAAGTGTCTTTTAATATGTTCCACATCAAAAAAATGACGCGAGACGTCGCGGTGGCTTCCTCTCCATTCAAAGCGAGGGTAGTCTACTATCTTGACTTGTGGAATTTGTATCCCTTTTGGGCTGTTTTTTGCGACATCTGCCGGAGTCAGTTGGTATAACGATTGAAGGGCATATACCAATCCGGCATGAGTATTGGCAGTTAGCGTTATGCCTTCTTTGTTTACTTCCAAACGGTATCCTTCTTCGCCCACTGTTTTGTCATAATCCGTATTTAACCTGAAAATAACGGTTCCATACTTCTCATTGCCTTTTTCCTGTGAGAAAGAAAGTCCCAGATAATCGGAAAAATATTGCCGTACATATTGTTCAAATGCACAATCGGTGCCTTCAAACAGCAGAAGGCTTTTTTCGCTTAAGGAAAAATATCCTTTTTGTATTTCCACTTGCACCGGTTCAGGCACAATGTTGACACTATTAACAGCCTGCTGTTGGCAGGAAATCATCAAGAATAACGATCCTGTTAGTAAAAAAAATAAAAGACGTTTCATAATAAAAAAATGTTATGCGATTAATACTTTTTATATTTTGTCCAAAGGTAATAATTTTGCCGATTAAAAAAGCGGAACATCATGGCAATATTCCGCTTTTTTTAATTTATCTATATTGTAATTTTAAAAATAATATTGTTTAGTTAAGGCTGAAAGCCTTACATCAATAGCGTAGGGCAACGCCCTACGAAACGGAACGAGAATGTACTAAGCCCTGAAAGGGCAACAGCCATATCTTTGCTTACGCCCTTTCAGGGCTTGGGTTAGCTTGGTTCTCCAATTGTAGGGCGTTGCCCTACGCTATTGATGTAAGGCTTTCAGCCTTAACTAAACAACATTGATTTTAAAAATAAAACACATAATTGCGCAGATAATTAATAACCGCCCAGAAGATAATGGTAAAAGCAATAAATGCCAATATCATAAGCCCCAGGAGTAAGGCGATTATATGACTTGAATTATCGGTATCGGTGGTTGTGGAGCCGTCGGACCATGTTGTTTTTGTGACTACGGTTTGACCGCTGAACAAGGTGGCTACGCCTATGCCGATCAGCATGTTTGAGAACCAGCCACCGCCACCGCCGCGTGCGTTCTTTTTGTCAATCATGTATTGCGGCATACTGCCCGATAGATAATAAATCATCACAGGCGAGAACCAGAAAATGGTTAAGAATATGCTCCTTATTACGGCTTCCGATTCCCATGTGAGGTAGGAGATAAGAGCCATTGCAATAGAGGCTATGATAATCAGTTTCCATGAAGCAAAGAACGAACGGCGCAGGTAGTCGTACAAAAAGTCCCTGTAATCGTTGTAGCGTTCCAGAAGTTCTTCGTTGGTCGGCATCAGTTTGCCCACTTCATTCACTTTTTTCTTTACGCGGAGCAATTCCCTCATTTTTTTCGGTTTGTGGACTTCGTTGCCCTCTTCGTCTGTTTCTATCACGGTGAGTTGATTGTAAGCCTCGTCAATCAGTTGGAAACCGCGTTCCACTTCCTCTTCGGTCATCTCTTCAGGCAAGCCTCTTTTGGTTCTTTGCGCAATAAAGTAATCCACCGCAACCGGCTTTTTCAGCTTCCGGGTCTCCATATTCACATAAAGCATGTGAAAAATCATAGCAATTGGCGTCAAAAGTATCAGCATACCTACTATGAAACCAACCACGGCATCAATGAGCCTGCCGAAGAAGTTGGAATTTTCTCCCGTACTTGATGTAGTTGCAGCGTCCGAATCAGGCGAGGCTACCACCTGTTCCGTTTGGTTGGACGTCTGTGCGCTTTCATTGTTGTTTTGCGCACTGAGGGACGAAAATGTAAGCAGTCCCATAAAACTGATTAGAATAAATAGATGCTTCATGATAAAAAATTAGAGTTATTGATAATAAAAAATGATTTAAAATTTGGTTAAGAAATTTTTTCCAGAGCTATTTTATATGGAAAATACGCCTGCTCCAAAAAGTCCGAAGGACTTATATGTGGATAACCCCTTGCAAGCGGAGCGCAGCTCGGGGTAGCTCGGGGCAAGCGATGCACACTCTCTACCAACTCCGTAGGAGTTGAACTACTTCGTAGTTCTTGTTCCGGCAGGTGTTCATACCCCGAGCTGCGCTCCGCTTGCACGGGGTTATCCGCGTTAAACGCCTTCGGCGTAGGGTGCAATCACGTTTTATAAAAACAAAATAGCACCGAAAAAATTTCTTAATTTAAAATTTCCCTGTTATCTGCGAAATGTCGAATTTCCCTTCAATGCGTTGAATTTCAATTTTTCCATGCAAAACATCGAAAAAGAAGTCACGGATTTTTTCGAATGTCAACGTTGCCGGTTTGCCATCTTTGCCGATTCCCATATCATACGTTTTCAGGAGTTGGGAACCAAGGCTTGAGGCAGTAAGCAGAAAATGATTCTGGAATTTGTCGGTGTCGAGCAGGTCGGCGGCTAATACTTTGCCAATCACAGTATAACTGCGTAGCGTCTTTTGAATCTCATCGCTTGTAAGCGTTGATTTTACTTCGTCGGTAGTGAGATTCATCTCTATTTTGCCTGAATTATCGGATTGCGGCAAACCTTTATACAGCGAACCTAAATCAGCCAGACTCAAATTGTAGAGTTTCGTATCAGGCGCGGCGATGAGTTTTTCAATCGAAAATGCGCTCGGTAATAACAGGCTGACGATTTGCGCAATTCTTACCGAAGGCGAATTGAATGTCCCCACAATGGAATTTGTCAAATCAATTTGCTGCGTAGCAAAAACGCCGCCAATGACTACGCAATTCTCCAAAATAACTTCGTCGGCATAGATGCTTCCCGCTACAAAAGCGTTGTAGAGCGTAATGCTTTTGGCGTTGATGTCGGAATAAAACACGAGGTTGCAATTGGCGGTGCGCGAAACGATAGAGTCTGCCGAGCCAACACTTTTTTTGAAGGAGATATTCCCTTTGGCTTCACTGTTTACATATAGTTCCAACTGCGTGAAAACTGCGCCCTGAATTTCCAAATCGCCCTGCTGAATTTCGAGTTTGTGAGCATAAACAGGACCTTCTATCACTGTATTGCCCTGAATGGTAATGGTACGGTTGAGTTCGGCGACTTTTTCGGGCAAAATGGAGCCTCGCACCAGATTGTCTTTTAGTTGTATATTGCTTTCGTTGAAACGAAGTTCTTTTAATTCTTTCATTTTGAATATCTTGTTAAATTGTTAAATACTTTTTATTGAATTTACGTCGAAAATCTTCACAATCATTTCTCTTATGCGGTTGTCGTGCTGACTGTTAGAGTTGTAGGCGTTGCTTACTTCGGAATTGAAATAACGTTGAATGTTATCTTTGCTCTCCTTTGTTGCGGCTTTCCATGGCTGCTTTTGGAAATTTTCGATTAGCATATTGGGGTTCATTTTCGGCAGGAAACCGGCTTGATAGACATTCTTTCCCGTTTGACTTTTTTCGTTGTTTGTTTCCATAAAGCAGACAGGCGAGTACCTGGTAGCGGATATATTTTTGTTCAACATGCTTTGATTGATTGTTGATTCCAATTTTTTCTGTTTCAACAAAAATATATTTGCCTGATTGATTGTGTCCAACGCCCGCTTTTTAGCGATTGAGGCGGAGATTTTCGCCTGTAACTCGCCGCCTTCCAATCCAAAAACCGCTACGGTGCTGACCAAATCGTTTTCGTTTGTACGGTTAGCGTGTTTATTGCTGTTGTTTTTGAAGACAAATGCTGGCTTGTTCAGTTCGAAAATTCTATTTTCCAACTCCTTGTTCAAGTCGTCGAAGACTTTCAGGTAACGGCTTGAAATGCGGTTGTAGTCGGTTTCCATTTGTTTCTGCTTGGCGACGCACGATTTTGCCAATTCGCGCAAATGAATCAAGTGAGCGTCAATCCGCTGTGCAAGTTCCATCACCTGTTGGCTGATTTCAGAACGGATATATCCAAAAAAACCGTCGACAATCGTACCTGCTATTTTTTTGGAGTTTTTATCTATTGAGGCAACTTGTGCGGCTTGGGTGGCAACAACCGAACCAGTCAGTAAATTAACGCTGTTGTTGCAACCTGCGACACTGCTGTCGAACGGAGTGGTATCTACCTCGATATTAACAGTGACATTTTCGTATGCCGTTCCACTGTAGGATGCGCTGCCTCCGCTTTGAGAAGCGGGATAGCTGACAGAGCCAGAATAATATATGGATATCTGTTTACTAAAACTGCGGCTATAACTCATGATTTTTGACTTTTAAGGGTTTGATAATTATTTGTCAAAAACAGTTTATTCGCCATATCCTTAACACGTTGCGAGGATTTGGAGCCGGAAAGGATTTTACTGAACTCGCTTTTTATTTCTTTGTTAATATCCGACTCTTTTTTCCACTGTATATTATCAACATTCTGAATAACAACGTTTTTAATTGCCGATTGTGTAAGCTGATTCAACTGGACTTTGCTCACGGAAATATCCATGTTTTTGTTGTCGTACTTGTCGAAATTACACTCGCTGATAATAACCGGAACCGATAGAGTAGCGTTTTCAGTAGAATTAGAGGAGAGCAATATGCGGTTGGTAAGCTGCTTCTGTTCGTTCATATCCGACAAAAAATTTGTCATTGAGCCGATTACTTTCAGACCGCGGTATTTCACATTGGAAGCAATGATTTTTTGACTTATCGCAAGCGATTCCAGTTGTGCAACAGGAACAGTAGCCGTCAAATATTTCGTTCTGTTCGATACTTTTTCCACTTCCCGGACAGCAAAATCGACCGTAGGCTTGTCCAATTCAAAAATTCGTTGTTTTAGATTGGCATTCAGTCCGTTAAAGAGTTTCGAGTAGCGGTTTGAAATCATATTATAGTCGCGTTCCATACGTCCTTTGATTGCCAAAAGCTGTTTCCGCTGCTGATTAAGCCGCATCAAATGTGAATCAACCTCGCTTTGCAGCCGGGCTACCTTTTGTGAAATTTGAGAACGAATCAACGTAAAAAATCCCTTATTCACGTTCGTACATATATGGTCAGCAGCTTTTTCTTCCGCCATGATAACAGCGGCTTGCATAGCTACAACAGCTGTTGTTGTCGCTTTCACATGATTGGATACAGTCCCGATTTCACGAGCCATCGGGTTGGTATCCACTAAACAATCTATATATGATGCCATAATTTCTCGTTTTTATTCGTTATCATTATCTTCGCCCTGAGCATCAAGAATTGCCTGTATCATGTCTTCGCGTTCAATATCTTCATCGCCTTCAAACTCAATACCGAGTTCGTCGCAAATTTCCGATAATTCATCGTCATCCAACTCATTTAATTCCTCTTCGGAGTAAATATCTTCTTCTTCATTTTCATCCCCGTCTTCCTCTTCTTGGGTTTCCTCTTCTTCTGTCTCTTCCGGGTTTTCTTCTTCTTGAATGTCGCCGGTTTCTTCTTCCGTCAGTTCTTCCTCGATATATTCTTCGCTGAAAAATTCTTCCGTCAATTCTTCTTCATTCAAGATGCCTTCCAGTTCATTCAGCGCATTTTTAGCGATATTCGGCAAATTGAGCGATATATGCTCAAACGTAATATCTTCGACCTGTGGAGCCGGCGGGAGGTCTGAAGTTTTGGCAAACAACGGATTGACCGTAGCGAGCGGTTTGCGGCGAGCATCCAAATCGTGAATTTCGTCGGCGGCGACTGCCAGTTCGTTGGCACTGCCGTCGCGAAGCTTGGCATCGTAATATTCGATGTGTCCGAATTTTTCGGCTTTGAAGTCAATATCTTCTTTCAAGCGTTCCATATAGGCTTCGAAATCGGATTGAACCCGTTGGAACTCTTTCGATTGCAATTCAAATGCGGCAAGCGTTTCTGCCGAATTGTCATGGATTTCCACAACAGTAGCATCGAGGGAACCGCCCGACTGCACCATACTGTCTTCGGTTCTTTGCAGCGAAACCAGCGTATTGTAAGCTGCAACATATTCGCGCAGACTTTCCTGCATCAAATTGATTACATCGGCGCTTTCCGCACGGTTAGCGCGATAGAAGCTATCGGTATCCTGATGCCATTTATTGAGGTAATCTATTTTCTGGTCTTTGATATGGTTGTAAATTTTCAAACGTTCGATGCGGTTTTCGTTCATCAGGCTTTGTACGACAGGAGCCACAATTTCCTCGTAAATCTGGTGAACGCCGAACGGGAAATTGGTCACGCTGCCGTCTTCCGCTGTCCACATGCTCGAAGTGAGGTTGTATTTCACTTTTGAACTCGGTTTCAACTGGAACGGCTCATAACCTTGAACAGATTCGCTGTAATCGAATTTCTCGTTGCGGATGCGTTCAATCTCTTCGTGTTCGAGCGTCGGCGAATAGTGGTTGTAAGGTGATTTCAGGATTTGATAAAGCACTTTGTTCGACTCAAAAATTACTTTGTCGGTCGAAGCGACTTTCAGGGCGGAAATTGCCTGTACGGAGTTTGCCATTGTCATCATCAAACCCTTCAAAACATCTTCAAATTGAGCCGTTTTATTCGACAAAGAATCTTTTAATTTGTTGAGTTCCTGAAATTTATTTACGCTGCTTGCGTACCGTTCTTTATCAAAGACGGGAATAACCGGCGCATCTTCGGAAACTTCCGTTGTGGCAAATTCGTTCAGGTATTGCAGGTATTCGCTTTTATCGGCAACCAGCGGCAACGAGACGGAAGTTGTGTCCAAATCGTCCATGCAGTAGGAGATAGTGCGTAGCGAACGTTCTAATTTTCCAAAATAGTCATGTTGATTTATCTGTTGAATGGAAGTGGAATATTCGTCGGTCTTAATCTCTTCCGTATCTTCGGAAGTTTCGACGATTGGGGCTTGTGTCGAAAGACTCTCCAAATCGGCAATGGTTTCGATCAGTAGGTCGTTTTGCCGTGAAAGTTGCAGCGTAACTTCCGATTCATCCACTTTGCCGGTATAGTCTACGATAAAGCTTTTGTCTTCGTACTTGATTTGGTCGGCAACGGGCACGTATGCCACACCCAGCCTGCTGACTTTGTAATCGCGGAAAATTTCGGCGTGTTGCTTTTTAAATTCGGCAATCCGCGCGTCGAGGTCTGCAATTTGTTTTTCCAAATTACTTTTCTTGATAAAATAGACAAAAAACAGGATAATAGTCAGAAACCATACCCAAAGACCTGCAATGTCCTTGTTGCGCGCCGCTTTTTCTTCTTCAAGAATTGCTATTTCTTTCTCGATTCGTTCTTCTTCCTGAACGATTTTTTCAGCCGCCTGGCTGTAATAATTGAATAATATCTTCGCCTGGTCTTGGTAGATATTACTCGATTCGGGGAAAATTTTACCGGTCATTGTGTTACAGTTTTTTATGTGAATTTTAATTTTAAATAATGTCGTTTGGTGAGGAATCTAATCTCCATTACATGATTCAATTTGAATAAATATTTTTTCTGTTTTGATAAATGCGCTCAAGTTTTTTGAGATTGCTTTCAATCCGTTCTTCATTCATTGAAAAGTTGGCAATAGCAAAACTAATATCATTGATTGTTGCGACAAAGGAGTCTTCCAATTCGTATGCTTCCTGACTGTTGGCAGGCGAAATAAAACGCAGATTATTTTCAAACGTGTTAATTCGGCTTATAAAATTTTCGGGCAGATCGTTTGTGTCATTTATTTTGTCTTTCAGTTTTCGCACAGCTGCTTTCATTTCGTTAATACCGTTGCGATTTGCCATTTCTTGTTCGTAAACTTCTCTTACTTTATCGGACGAATGGAATGCAGCCAATAATCCAAGCAAAAAGAGAAAGAACAAAATGCAATGAATAATTAGTTGTGTTGTAAAAGCAAGATTGAAAATGAAATTTCCGCAAATCATTGCTATAACAGCCGATGCTGCATACAGCCATGTTGCAAACCAGCGAATGCCCAGTGAACCGGCTCTGCTGTGCGACTTGTCTTGAAAGTTAATCCAGGGGACAAGAATGTCAATAAAAAATGAGCAGTAAATAACCGAAGCGACGACAATATTCAATGTAAGAATATCGTTGGCAATGCTGCCTCTGAAAAGAATAAAAGCTGTTATAATAATCGCTTCGCCAAAAAGAAGCAACAGCCACGAAAATATGTTTTTTGTGTTCATGGTATTTGTAATTTAAAAGGTTATCGTTTATTTCCACATTTCGGACAGAATTTTACGCTTGGCTGCAACGCCGTTCCGCAACGGTTGCAACTATCGCCCGACGCAACCTGTTTTCCGCAATTTCCGCAGAAAGTGGCGCCTGCCTGCAAAGGGGCGTTGCAACCCGGACAGCTATTTCCGCTTTCGCCGCCTGTTAGAGGTGTTCCGCAGCTTACACAGCGTTTTGCATTCTGGTCGTTGTCGGTACCGCATTTCGGACAAGGATTATAAGGGTCGCCGCAATGAGGACAAAAACGGTGCGTGTTTGGGAATTTTTTGGAACAGTTGGAACAATAGACTTCCCGTACTTGCTGGGTAGGAGAGGGTTGTCCGTATTGTCCTTGCTGCCCTTGTTGCCCCGGATTGTTTCCGCCGAAAGTCGGTTGGTTATGGTGTGGTTGCATCACTCCGGCGCCACCGCCCATTCCACCCATTCCGCCCATCATACTTATTGCCATCAAACCGCCGAGCATTCCGCCATTTCCCTTGCCGAAACCGTCGACCGCATTGTTGGCTACATCAAACATTTTTTCCTGTTGCCAAGTGTGACCGGTGATAGACATGGCGCTTTGCTGCGAGATTGCTTCCAACACCTTTCTGCCTGTTTCGGTCGAGCTGTCAATGTCAATGCTTGTGATATAGAATTGTGTTAAATCAAATCCCAGATTGTCCCAAAATGCCAACATTGTGCCTTTCAGGTATTCCGACAGGTTGTCCAATTCGCCGGATATTCCTTTATAGCCGATTCTATGATTGTTCATAAAACGTACAATGGTCGATTTGGTTTTTGTAGAAAATTCGCCCAAAAACTGGTCAGTCAAATCATATTCTGTAAATTCGCTTTTTGTCCCGACGATTCTTATCAGAAACTTCTCCGCATCGTTTATTTTCAGACCATAACGACCTTTTGCCACCAATGGGAGTTGCGTATTGTAATCGGCGTCGTGGATCGACATACTGTCGGTTTCCCAGTCAATGTTGCAGGGTTGCAGCTTGTTTACAAACCAAACTTCCGCCGTAAACGGATTTTTTCCGCCGAAGGGTATTCCGAATAGCGAGCGTAAAATCGGCAGGTTTTCGGTATTTAATGTATGTTTTCCGGGACCAAATTTACCTACAATTTGTCCTTTTGAAAATAGCACTGCTTCTTGAGATTCTTGTACAATCAGTTGGGTGTAAGTACTTAAATTGGTTTCGGGAAAGCGATATGCGTATATGGTCTCATTTCCTTGCGGAGACCATCTTACTGAATCAATTATTGCCATAATGATTTTTTATTTTTGTTTTTTGTTATTTTTTCCAAATATCTAAATTTTTTTTGAAAAAAACCAGAGGTTGGGGTGGGATTTTTTTGTTTTTTTAATTTATATCAAGGAAATGGTTTTTTTCGCGTTTATCCTTTGAATAATTTCACTCGCCCGTTGTTTATTTAACCCTGCTTTTTCAGCAACGGTCATCATATCATTAACTGTTGGTTCACCGCTATTATTGACAGTTGTAGTATGAAAACCGTTAAAGCCGCTGCTTGGCAACAGGTCGTAAGCCGGTGAGAGTTTCCACTCTCCGTTAATCAATTGAAAAGAGAAGTTTTTCGCATGGTCGTCGCGGTTTTTGATAGCGACGTTAAATGCCATTATTCGAAAAAGAGCGTAAACTTCTTCCATATTTTTAGTCAGGATATGGCATAATTTCAGCAATTCCAGATAATCGAGGCTCGGCACACGATAATCGGCATTTAATAATCCGGCAGCGCTCACAGTGTGAATTTTTCCCTTAGGCGTCCGGTCAAATCGTTCCACTCCGAAATATTTTCCCTCGAATAGTTTTGTTTCTGGCATATTGATGCCACACTTTTTGGCTAAGAGGGAGTATTCGTATTCTATCCTGCCGATATTGATGGGATCTACGGTTGATTTAAATTTGACAAGCCATTCTTTACCGTCGATCGTCACAAATACTTTTGGTCTGGCGCCGCCCGGTGAACCACCATGTTTATATAGTGTTTCGAGAGATTTTCCGTCATGATCGGTGGTAAGTATCTTTTCGGCTTCGGCTGCCAGATTGTTAAAGTCGATGATTTCGTCTGTACTCGATTCACTATAGTCCGGTCGGTATTCTAAAGCGCCTCGTCCTGTGCTACCTACTAACGCCAATCGTTGCAGGAGTGTCAGTTTAACGGGATCAATTCCTTTGCTTTTAAGATACCTGTCAAGTATAAGGTTTCCCCAACCATCGGGCAAACTGTCGTCAAATACCCCAAATCCTCCGTTAAAAGGAGTACGTTTCGCCACAAATACTTCAGATTTAAGAGGAAGCATAAATGGAGAAATGGATTCTCCCGATAACAAATATGCGGGATCATATTCAAATGCGCAAAGCGCATCGGGAGTCAACGCAATCCTTCCAACCTTTACTCCATTCATGGAAACTTCTATTGCTTTTACCTCATTCATTTCTTGATCCTCTCTTTCTTTTCTTTACTTCCTGTATTTTCAGTAATTCGTCTATGCTTTGATATGATTTTTTGGCAAATAATTCGGTAAAACCATCTACATCATCCAAAATCATGGCACACAGAAGAAGGTTACGGAGCGTAATTTCTCCTGTATTCTCAAACTTGCGATACGCATCATATCCTACACCGACACGTTTAGCAAAAGCCTTTTGCGTGAGGTTCCGTTCAAGCCTTCTTTCTTTGACTCTTCCGGCGATTCCTTTGAGGATTGAATCAGGGGAATTATTTATAATTGTGTTTATATCCATAATTAATTCGATAAAATCGTGTTTGTTGTGTGTGCAGACACAATTACAAAGGTAGGAAATAATTTCGAAAGTTTGTTATAAATCCAAGTAAATCGTTTAGTATATTGTCAAGGTTTGCTTTTAGATTGAGTTTTTGAAGATGTAAACCAAAGTTTGTGTCCAATAAATTTTTCTCATACCATTCCAAGTTCTTCAGGAGTCATACTTCAGTCATCGTGAGAACGTGAGAAGTGATTTTAAAAAAATTTATAGATAAAAGCGCATCTAATTGCGTTTAAATTCCTTACCTTTGCAAAAGAATTAATAAACGATAAAGAGATTTATGGTGCTTGCCAAAAACCTCTTTATCTACGGTCAGGGGGTGTCACAAAGGAGAATTGTAACTTTCTGATTCTGGGGCCCGAAGGATTACTCTTCCTTCGGGTTTTTCCCATTTAAGAAAGCAAGAAAAAAAGTATCAAAGACACCGCAACCCCGTACTCCACAGAGAAAATCAAAATGACTGCTTTCATAAATCAAATTGTTTTTGGGATTAAAAATGTTTTGTTTCATGATTTTATTTTTTAATATCAAATTAGATTCTAATTATAATCTAATCAAGTTCAAAGATACGATATTTATTTTGAAAAAAAAATAATATTGATGATTTTTTCTTTCAAATTAAATAAAAAATAATACTTATCTCAAAGATTGAGTTCTATGTTGAATAGGGATAATCATTTTTATTTGATTTTCAGACATCTATCATTGTAATAATATAAATATTCTTCCAATTCTTTTTCTGTTTAAATTTAAGGTAGCTACTAAATCTATCTTTTTTTGTATCGTCTTTTCTCTTTTATTCTTCATTGTCTTTTTCCTAAGACTACGCTCACTGAAAAGATCCATTTCTTCCTGAACAAAATAAATGCGCTTTCAATAAGCTAATAACGATTTATCGGAAATGCCGAATTTTAACGATTGCCCAATTACAAATCTATTTTCAGATAATGCTGATGTCTAATTTTTGGGGTAGTTCAATTTTACTTTTTAATTATTAAACACTACCTTAATGTGAAAAGTTTAATCTGGTAAACTTCGAATCTGGTCATCTGATTTTCTTAACATTAGTATTTGAGGGAGCACCAATAAACGTAAACAGAAAATTACCATCAAAATCGAGGGAGCAATTTGAAGGAGTAATCAATAAAGAAAATTCGAGGGAGTAAAAAATAAGCAGAAACAAATATTATTGACAATTCATCAAAAACTGGGATAAAAATCCCCGATTGAAATTATATACATCAGAAAAAGAAATTCCAGTAAAACTATACATGGAGTATATTTAATTGAATATAAGCAAAATAAATCGTTTGCGAACAAAGTTTGTAGCGCAAACACATTATTACAGTCAAAATAATTTCAAATCAATTTAATTGCACCTTGAATGTAATTGTATTTTTTGATATCAATTTCAAATTAATTTGAAAGTAATTTCAATATAATTTCAAATTAATTTGAGATTTATTTGTTTATGTCATATAATATTCATATATTTGCAGCAAATAAAGAAATTATGGATAAGATAGAAATACTAAAAAGCAAATTAGAACATCTTAAAGAGGTATCTAAAAAAGGATATGTAGAACTTTTAGATGAATTAAAGGAAATATCCAGTCAAAAGACAGATTTAGTAGTTAGAATTTCTACTAAAAGACCGAAAGTTCTTTTTAAAGATTATATAAATGGAACAGACGGAGAAAAGGGTGTGCACCCGTATTATTTGCGCGATATTGTAGTAAAAGGAAGCGGAGCAAGATATAATGTATCTCTAATTGATGCATTAATAGAATGTGTTACAGAACTGGAAGAGAGACAAGGTTCTGTAAAGATTTATCAAGCAAAAGGAAATAAACGCATTTTTATTACCGGAGGTGCATCAGGTATTGGAAAAGCTTTGGTACAAACATTTGCCGGAGCGGGCAACAAAGTGACTTTTTGCGATATTGACCGGTCAAAGGGAGAAGAACTTGCCAAAGAGACGAAGGCTCAATTCTTTTTTGCGGATGTTTCACGTGTCAATGAATTGGAAAATTGCCTGCAAAGCCTGTTCCAACAATGGGGAGACATTGATGTTATAATTAATAATGCCGGAATCAGTAAGTTTTCTCCTTTAAATGAGACTTCTATTGACCAATTCGATTATATTTTATCCGTCAATTTGCGTCCGGTATTCATAACTTCCAAACTTTTGGCACAACATCGCAGCAAGCAAATTGGCGATTCGAAAAACCTATATGGACGCATTATTAATATTTGCTCCACACGCTATTTGATGAGCGAACCGGACAGCGAGAGCTACGCCGCATCTAAAGGTGGTATTTTTTCTCTTACACATGCTCTTGCTATGTCTCTTAGTCCATTACACATAACAGTGAACAGTATTAGCCCGGGTTGGGTTCAAAATACCAATTATGAACAACTGACGGAAACCGATCATTCACAGCATCCATCAGGTAGAGTAGGGCGTCCGGAAGATATTGCAAGAATGTGCCTTTTCCTTTGTGAAGAACAAAATGACTTCATAAATGCTGAAAATATAGTTATTGATGGAGGAATGATTAGAAAAATGGTTTATCAATAAATTACAATTTGCCGATAAATAGCATATTAATAAATCAATAAAATGGAAAATACTATCATAGATAATCTGTTAGATCCAAAAGATAAAACTTATTTGGAATTAATAGCGCAATCTGATAACAAAGAAAATATTGCAAAAATTGTTACAGCTTTTATTAATGCCCAAGGCGGTGATGTTATTCTTGGGATTGATGCTAATAAAAGCATAATTGGGATTGATGATGCTGAAGATGAAATAAAAAAAATTCACGAATATTTAATCAAGCATATTAAACCAACAATTCCCATTTTCTCTAATGTAGTTATCTGTGATAAAAAGAGTGTTATTTTAATCCATGTATGGAAAGGTTCTCGAAAACCATACCAATATCAACGTGTTTTTTATAGCCGTAAAAATGAAAACATTGATATTGCAAGTATTGAAGATATTAAAAGTATGATAGAAAGACGAGAGAACGCAAATCCTTATTGGGAACAACATACGATAATTGGTGCAGAATTAGAAGATTTGGATGCAGAAGAAATAAGAAAAACCTGTGAAGCATACAGAAAATATAAAGGAGAAATCAAATCTATAAATAATGAAGAATTTCTGATGCAAGCCGGTTTAATGAAAGAAGGCAATCTTACAAATGCCTGTATATTACTTTTTGGTAAACATCCAACTCATTTTATTCCACAATCAAGAATCAGATTGACAATTTATTCTTCCCAAGATTCCGAAAGTCAATTTATTGACGATAAATATTTTAAAGGTAACATTTTTAAAAACATAGTAGATATTTTTAATTACCTTGATTTGGAGAAAATTGAAAGATACAATTATCCACGAACGGCATTACGAGAAGGAATTTTAAATGCTATTATACATCGTAATTATTATCATACAAAGAGTTTCTTGCAAATATCCATTTTTTCCGACCGCATTGAAATTAGTAATTATGGAAATTTGCCGGATGGAAGAATAACAATAGACGATTTAATAAGACATCGCTCTATTTTACAAAATCCTGACATAGCATGTATTTGTTTTCTTCGTAAATATGCTGAGTTGTTGGGAAGTGGAACACTGCGAATGATTGAGGATTGTAAAGAAAATAATTATGAAAAACCAATGTGGAAAAATGTAACGAATATAGTAAAAGTAATATTTCGTGGGGTATCTCATCATAAGATAATTGAAGGTATGACTGAGAGGGTGACCAGGGATCCTGTTGAGGGAATAATTAATGATGCAACCGAGGGAGTAGTTGATGATGCAATCAAGGGAGTAACCAATGAGGCGAACGAGGGAGTAATTAACAATATAATTGAGGGAGTAGCTAATGATGTAGCCAAGGGAGTAATAAGCAATACAAAAGAGGGAGTAATTGGCGATATAATTGAGGGAGTAACCGATGGTATAGCTGAGGGTGCAAAAGATAAGCAAAAACAAATATTATCGACAATTCATCAAAAACCGGGAATAAGAGTTCCTGAAATTGAAAAATTTACAAACATCCCTGCTAAAACGATAGAAACATATATAAAACAATTAAGAGAGTCCAAATTGATTGAATTTAAAGGCTCTTTTAAAACAGGTGGTTATTATTCTACAAAAAATAACTAAATCAGATTAGGATTCATTCAAAGAAAAAGCGGAACATCATAACGACATTCCGCTTTTAAAATTTATCTATAAACCCAACAGGTTTTAACCCCGGTTAAGTTAGAGAAATTTCACTTCCCATAATCCATACTCGCCATCCTCACATACGAAGCATACCGTTTCTTAGCCATCTCTTCAGCCGCAGCAAAAAGCTCAGCAGATTCTCCCGGATATTGTTTCGCCACAGAAGAGTAGCGCACTTCTCCTTTCAAGAAGTTCTGGAATTCGCTCCATTCCGGCTCTTTGCTATCCAAAACGAATGGATTTTTGCCTTCCTCTTCCAATTCAGGGTTGAAGCGCCACAAGTGCCAGTAACCGCATTTAACAGCAGCTTCCTGCTCGGCTTGCGCTTTGCCCATACCACCTCTTAAGCCGTGATTGATACATGGAGAGTAAGCGATAATCAAAGATGGACCCGGATAAGCTTCTGCTTCGCGAATGGCTTTCAATGTTTGTGCTTGGTTAGCGCCCATAGCGATTTGAGCCACATACACGTAACCATAAGAGGTTGCAATTAGACCCAAGTCTTTTTTGCGGACTCTCTTGCCGGCAGCGGCAAATTTGGCAATAGCCCCAAGCGGAGTTGCTTTCGAAGATTGTCCTCCCGTGTTGGAATAAACCTCGGTGTCGAGAACTAAAATATTCACATCTTCGCCCGAAGCAATCACGTGGTCAAGACCGCCGTAACCGATGTCGTATGCTGCGCCGTCGCCGCCGATAATCCATTGCGAACGTTTTACTAAGAAATGTTTCAATGAACTGATTTCTTTGCAAATATCACAATCGCACGATTCTACAAGCGGGGTAATTTTTGCAGCCAATTCTTTGGTTTTATCGGCATCTATTTTCGGAGCATTCATCGTATTTACCCATTCGCTGAACAAGCCTTTCATCTCTTCCGAACAGCTTGAGCAAGATTGACCTTTTACCATAGCTGCTTTGATGCGTTCTACCATTTTCTTGTTTGCCAATTCCATACCAAAGCCGAATTCGCAGAAATCTTCAAACAATGAGTTTGCCCAAGCCGGACCTTCTCCCTTTTCATTCTTAGTATAAGGAGTGGAAGGTACCGAACCGGAATAGATAGAAGTACATCCGGTAGCATTGGCAATCATTTGACGGTCGCCATATAACTGGGAAATCAATTTTACATAAGGAGTCTCTCCACAACCGGTACAAGCGCCTGAGAATTGAAACAACGGAGTGGCAAATTGCGAATTTTTCACGTTTGCCTGAATGTCGACAAGCGACTGTTTTGATTTTACGTTTTTAGCGCAATAATTCCAGTTTTCCACTTCATTCAATTGGCTTTCCAGCGTCTTCATTTCGAGCGCTTTTCCGCCTGCTTTTGGATTGCCCGGACATACGTCGACACAGTTGTCACAACCCATACAATCCAACGTGCTTACCTGAATGCGGAAATTCATGCCTTTCATAGCGGCAGGAGCTTTCATTTCGAGCGTATCGAAGGCGATGCCTTTCATTTCGTCTGCATCCAATACGAACGGACGGATACAGCCGTGAGGACAAACGTAAGCGCATTGGTTACATTGAATACAATTTTCAGGCTTCCACTCAGGAACGAGTGCAGCAACACCGCGTTTTTCGTACTGGGAAGTTCCTTGCTGCCAAGTTCCGTCTTCAATGCCTTTGAAAGAAGATACCGGAAGCAGGTCGCCGTCCTGTGCGTTGATTGGACGAACCACTTCGTTGATAAACGCCGGATCGTCGTTTGCAGCAGGCACGTCGGCTGCCAGATTTGCCCAAGCCGGATCTACATTCAATTGCTTGTATTCGCCTCCACGATCAACAGCTGCGTAATTTTTGTTTACAATATCTTCTCCTTTGTTTCCGTATGATTTCAGGATGAATTTCTTCATCTGGTTAATAGCCAGATCTACCGGAATAACCTGAGTGATGCGGAAGAATGCCGATTGAAGAATGGTGTTGGTGCGGTTGCCCAAACCGATCTCCTGCGCAATCTGAGTAGCATTAATATAGTAAACGGAGATATTATTTTTAGCAAAATAAGCTTTTACTTTGTTCGGTAAATGTTTTGCCAGCTCGTTGCCTTCCCAAATCGTGTTCAACAGGAATGTTCCGTTTTTGCGGAGACCACGGGTTACGTCGTACATGCGAAGATAAGCCTGCACGTGACATGCAACGAAATTCGGCGTGTTTACCAAATAGGTTGAGCGGATAGGAGAGTCCCCAAAACGAAGGTGCGAGCAGGTAAAACCTCCCGATTTCTTGGAGTCGTAGGAGAAATAAGCTTGACAATGTTTGTCGGTATTGTCGCCGATGATTTTGATGGAGTTTTTGTTTGCACCCACTGTTCCGTCAGCGCCAAGACCGTAGAATTTTGCTTCGTACATTCCCTCGCCACCCAAGGCAATTTCCTCTTTTTGCGGAAGAGAAGTAAAGGTAACGTCATCCACAATACCGATTGTAAAGTTGTTTTTAGGTTGCGGCAACGCTAAATTTTCGAATACGGAAATAATTTGTCCCGGAGTAGTGTCTTTTGAACCTAATCCGTAACGTCCGCCCACAATAACCGGAGCATTCGGCGCATTGTAGAAGCAATTTTTTACGTCCAAATACAGTGGTTCGCCGGTTGAACCCGGTTCTTTTGTCCGGTCGAGAACAGCGATGCGTTTAGCTGTTTTAGGAACAGCAGCCAAGAAATGTTTGGCAGAGAACGGACGGTATAAATGTACGGCGACTAAACCTACTTTTCCTCCTTTTTCATTCAAGTGGTCAACCGTTTCGCGGATAGCTTCGGTGACAGAACCCATGGCAATGATAACACGTTCTGCATCAGCAGCGCCGTAATAATCAAACAAGCCGTATTTACGTCCGGTAATTTCGGATATTTTGTTCATATACTCTTCAACAATCGCCGGGACTGCATCATAATAGCTGTTGCAAGACTCTCTGTGCTGGAAGAATACATCCGGATTTTCAGCCATACCGCGAGCGACCGGATTTTTCGGATTCATCGCACGTTGACGAAATTCTGCCAATGCTTTTTGGTCAATAAGCGGAGCAAGGTCTTCATTTTCCAACATCTCGATTTTCTGAACCTCATGAGAAGTACGGAAACCATCGAAGAAACTCAGGAATGGAACTCTCGATTTAATGGTTGCCAAATGGGCTACACCTGCAAGATCCATTACTTCCTGTACGGAACCTTCCGCCATCATTGCAAATCCCGTCTGACGGCAAGACATAACATCCTGATGATCGCCGAAAATACACAATGCGTGAGATGCCAGTGTACGAGCTGAAACGTGGAATACGCTCGGCAAAAATTCCCCTGCGATTTTATACATATTCGGAATCATCAGCAATAATCCCTGTGATGCGGTATAAGTAGTAGTTAAAACGCCTGCTTGAAGCGATCCGTGAACTGTGCCGGCAGCGCCTGCTTCGGATTGCATTTCCTGTACCAGAACGGTTTCGCCAAAAATGTTTTTACGACCATTAGCAGCCCATTCGTCCACATATTCTGCCATAGTAGACGACGGTGTAATAGGATAGATAGCCGCTACTTCGGAAAACATATACGAAATATGCGCCGCAGCCTGATTTCCATCGCAAGTGATGAATTTTTTTTCTTTAGCCATAATGAATTGAAAATTTATGTATATTTTGGTATTAATTTGTCGTTTTTTAACGGCGCAAAGGTAGAAAAAAATATTCGTTTTGCAAAGTCCACATTACAAAATAAATAGGGAGTTAATACAAAAACCCAAACAACCACAACGGAATCTCTTTTCCGCTTCCCTTTTCTATCATATCAACAGCATAGTAATAATCGGAGTTGGATTTCACTTTATCTCCTTTGTTCTGAATTTTGAAATTATATTGCTCACCTACCAAAAATTGGGCGTTTTTCAGACCCTTATTTACCCTATGGTAGCGATTGACCGCATTATAAAAGAAAGTCTCCCTCAATGTCTGTTCTTCTACTTTTACAGGCTGGAAAGCATACATCAGATTGGTGTTTTGCAAATAGACTTTATCCGGCTTTTTCGGAAAACTTTCGTTCACCGGATAAAGTATATTCAACAGTCGCGCATCTTGCAGGTATTTGATATAATTCATCACTGTGGCGCGGGATGTTTGGATATCGGCGCTCAACTGGCTCACATTCGGAGCATTGGGTACATTACTTGCCAAAAGATAGAGGAGCTTGCGAATTTTAGGCAAATAACGCAACTCTATCTGTTTAAGCAATAAAATATCAATCTCCAATGTCATATTGATCGTCTTCACCAGGTTTTCCGAATAATTTCTTTTTTCCAAAAAGAACGGATAATAGCCATGGTGCAAATAATTCTGGAAATAAGCAAAAGGGCGTATTTGAGACGTGATTTTTGCCGTAATTTTTTCATGATCGGCAATAATATCATCCAATAGGATAGGAGGGAAGTCGGCGCCCGCCATCAGGTTGACATACTCCCGAAATGAAAAGCCCCTCAAAATATAGGAATCCACACATCCGCGAAGATCGGGATTTTCTTCTTTCAGCCGCATGACGGAAGAGCCTGTAAATACAATTTTCAGGTCAGGAAAATGGTCGTAGCAATAACGCAACTCCTTGCTCCAGTTGGGATATTTAAAAATTTGATCGATCAAGAGTGTTTTTCCGCCTTTTTTGTGAAATTCATCTGCAAAATCAATCAACGTGCGGTCTGTAAAATAAAAGTTGTTCAGATTTATATACAAACACGAATTGTCGGTTGCGAAGTTCCTTTTTGCATATTCCAGCAAAAAGGTAGTTTTTCCGACCCCCCGGCTGCCTTTGATACCGATCAGGCGTTGACTCCAGTCGACCTCATCCATCAATACGCGGTGGACAGGCGACTCGACATGCTCAACCAAATATTTATGTGTTCTGAAAAAAGCGTCCAATTTCTATCAATTCTTGGTTTTATAACAGCGCAAATGTAGAGAAAAATATTTGTTTTGCAAACTCGACATTACAATTTGAGGAAATAAAATTTTATGCTTATCCGCAAAAATACCCCTAACGATTAAGCGAAAATAGCTCAAAATCAATGCCCTGAAAGGGCATGAGCAATAGAATAGGGCAACGCCCTATTTCGGAGAAACGTTCTCCGGCTAAGCCCTGAAAGGGTGTAAGCAATTGATAGTAAATGCTTTCTCCCTTTCAGGGCTTGGCTTATCGCTCATTTTTGTTTCGATGGGCGTTGCCCGTCGCTATTGCTAAAAGGCTTTCAGCCTTAAGTTGATGACATTGGAGGTATTTTTGAGGATAAGCATTTAATTTACTGCTTCGCAAATTTAGTTATTTTTGCCAAGTTAGTATTACCGTTATAAAATGTTGCCAATTGACCCGCTTTAATAATTCTTGATGTGCCTTCCAAATACAATAATAAATTAGATGATTGAGAACCGGATGATACTTCTATTCCGGAAAGCGTTTGAAAATTGGTTGTCAAGAATGAATTTCCTGTATAGCTAATAGTAGCAGAATATCCTGTACTGTAATTACTTATAGTAACACTAAAACCACCGCCATCAGCAGTTACTGAGACAATAGTAAAAGTTCCTGCCGGTACGCCATTGTGTTCATAAGCATACGTGTTGCCTGCTGCCGCTTCAAAAGAATCCAGGTTATAATTAAGACTAACATTCTTGGCAACAAAAATAGTCGCTTGCGCACCATCAATCGGACTTATTAATCCACCGACATCTACAATTCTTGCTTGACCGCTGCTCTTGGCAAGAAGGAAATTGGTAGCATCTACTCCTGCTCGTGGCGAAGAAGTTCCATCTTTCAATAAATAAGAATTTCCGGCATCCGAAAGAGTAACAACAGCTTTTCCGTCAAGCGAAACATTTACACTTGTAGAGGTTAAATTAGTAACCACAATTTCCCCTTCTTTACTTCCTTGCTTGTAGTAATAAGTGCCGTTTGCAACAATCGTATTTGTTCCTTTTGACCAGTCAATTCCGGTGGTACCACCTTCTATTGTAAAGTTTTTAGAAGCTTGTCTGTCTACTATATCCGTTACGGTAAGAGAATAATTGCCGGCTTCAAGACCGCTAATTATTAAAGAATAATATCCATCAGGTCCGCCGGTAATAGGTTTTCCTACCCCAAAGTCAGTAATAGGCCATCCTGGTACCGTACTACCGTTTTTTTGCAACGTAGCTGATTTCAAATTGCCGTTGCATGTAATTATACCGGAGAGGACTTCGCCTTGTGCCAGTACGTTTTTATTTAAAGTAATTTGCGGAGCGGAAGGGGGAGTAGATATATTAGGTCCCGTAAAGCTAATACTGTCAATATCGGCTATATTAAATCCCGTCGCTGTGCCGTTTTCCCAGACATATATTCTTTCCTGTGCGAAAGGTTGCGCAACAAAAGCGCAAATTATTAAAAACGAGGTAATAATTCTTTTAATCATGATAGTTGTTTTTTGTATGTGTATTTCTGTTATTTCGATTATTATTTATTTCTTGATAAACTTAACGGCTTGATTGCCGGCTTGTAATATGTACATTCCCTGCTGTAGCGTACCGACATTCAGTTGTACAACTTTCTCTTTTGCAATCGTAGTTTGGAACAGTTCGCCTTTCAAATTGAAAACACGTATTGCCGTCTCTTCTGCTACGCCTTCGACATACAATACATCCTGAACCGGATTCGGATAAATCGAAAGAAGGCTGACGGCATCACTGTTAGTAATGTCTTCAATTCCGTTTCCCGTCTTTTGAGAAAACAGAATCTTTTGTACGTCGGAAAGTGAAATCGGACTTGTCTGACCATTTTTCAAAACAATACTCATAGAACCTGTATTGAAAGTGATTTTCTGCACGTTCGAGAGTAACTGTTCATTTTCCGTTCCATTTTTTAATTTGACCACGAGCGTCTGTTGTTCTTCCGCCATCAAATACGACAGGAAAAGAACCGGCAACGCGATAATAAAAATCAATCTTTTTTTCATTTTGTTTTTGTATTTGACGTTCGTAGGGCTTTAACCTTAACTAAACGACATTGAGTTAAAAAATATGCTGCGAAGGTATGTACAAAATTTTTTACGAACAATAGGACAATAGTCCCGATTTTGGAGTTATGGAAACAATTTTTTTTTCTACTTTTGTTATAAATATTACAATGGCAATGGTCGACGACGTTAAAGATTTATTTTTCAGACCGAAAATTCAAACCATAGACGACTCAAAATACACGGAAATTGAGTTGTTGAAAAAAATGTGCGACGCTATTTCGAGCATCAATAATCAGAGTATTTATCTTGTTGATTATATAAGGCATACTATTTTGCACGTTTCGCCCCATCCTTTGTTTTTATGTGGCTACGAAGTGGAAGAGGTGAAGGAAATGGGCTATTCTTTTATGGGTAAAATACTCTCGCGCGATGATTTGCAAATGCTCATTGAACTAAATAAAATGATCTGGAAGTTTATTTATGATTGCGCTCCCGAAGAGAGGGAACATTTTTGTATTTCGTATGACATTCATTTCCAACATAAATCAGGGGAAAGGATTTTGGTTAATCAAAAAATAGTCCCAACAATTTTTACCAACGATGGGGATATATGGATAAGTGTAGGCATTGTAAACTATTCTTCGCATAAAAATCCGGGAAATGTGGTCTTTTCCAAAAAAGATAGAAACCTGTATTATACATACAACTTTAACAAAAAGAAATTTATACAATATCAACCTCCGGTGTTGAGCAAGCGCGAAGAAGAGATATTGCGTCTGTCGATGCAGGGATACAGCGAAACGGATATCGGCAGGATATTGCACTTAAGCCCCAAAACGATAAAAAATCATCGTTATAATACAAGTAAGAAATTTGGGGTGAATAATTTAGTAAATACAGTTAGTATGTTTAATTTGAGTTTTTGAAATACAATTACTATTTCTTGATAAACTTAACGGCTTGATTGCCGGCTTGTAATATGTACATTCCCTGCTATAGCGTACTGACAATCACACAAATCATAATTCAGACATCATTAAACAGTTTATTTATCATATCCCGTACTGTTTGTTTCATCTGTTCTTTAGTCTCTTCCTTATTATAATCGACCGAAGAGAAAGTAGCTACCTTTCTTTGTAGAATAAGGTAATAAATACCTGCGATCAAGATTGAATTAGCAATGTTAATGTTCAAACCGGAATTTTTAAATGCTTTGTTAAAATACTCTATCATGAAACTGTTTTCAAACTCCCGGTTCATTGCTATGTGACGGGTTATTTTGTTGGTGTCGTTCAGTCCCCATAGCAAGAGACGTTGCATGATTTCATTATCATATAAGTTATCAATCAAATCGGTCAGCAATTTTATTTGATTTTCTTTTGGACTTACCCCAGGGTCTATTGATGCGCTTTTGTCCAGCCAAAAATCCTTTCTTTTGGTATACTGTTCAAACAAATCGTCCATATTTTCAAACCGCTTGTAGATAACAGGCGGTTCAACACCTGCTTCATTAGCTAATTTTACGAGCGTAATACTGTTAAAACCTCCTTTTATCACCAAGCGTTCAAATGCCGCCCAGATAATTTCTTCCAGCTCTTTCTTTGTTCTACGTTTTCTGAATTTTGGTTCGGTAGCCTTGTTTTCCATTTAATTAAATTATTTCTTATATAAGAGAATTATATTAAATGCAAATTTATAGCTCTTCATTAAAAAACAAATAATTTTTTCCGTTAAAAATTTTTCAAAAAAGTGTTCTATTGAGCAATTAACTGATTTGTAGCGCTTTTGATTTCGTCGATTTTTCTAATTTATTTAAAAAACGTTTATTCTCTTTTATCTATCCAATATTTATTTAACTTTGTTCGGTTTCAATTAACGTTTAGAACAGAACAAATTATTAGTTAACTCAAATAAAAGTACATTATTATGAAAAAAGGATTGAAAATAACAGGAATAGTTTTATTGGCATTTTTCCTATTGCTGTTGATATTGCCGTTCGCATTCCAAGGCAAAATCAAGAATTTAGCTATTAACGAAGCCAACAAGCAGCTTGAAGCAAAAATATACATGGGCGGCTTGTCGCTGAGTTTCTTCAAGAATTTTCCACACGCTTCGGTCACTATCAGGGATTTCGGAGTAGAGGGAATCAACGAATTTGAAGGCGATACACTGGCTGATATCAGAAGAATGACCGTGGTGGTAAACTTAAAAAGCCTCTTCAGTAGCTCTTACGAGATAAATAGAATTGAAATCGACAGAGCCCGCTTATATGCTAAAGTGCTGGAAAACGGAAAAGCAAACTGGGATATTACAAGACCGGATACAACGGCTGTAGAAGAAGAGGAAGAAGCCTCTTCTCCATTCAGGCTGTCGCTGCAAAGTTTTACGATCAAAGAGAGCGACATTAAATATTCCGACGACGAAGCGAAAATGTACGCTTCTATCCGGAATCTGAACCTTTCCCTGCGGGGAGATATAGCGCAGGGAGGAGAAGACGGGAATATGAACGTAGGTTCCCTCGCCAATATCGAAAATCTGAAACTTTCGATCGCAGAAATTGCATACAGGGACAAACAGTCGCCAATGGCTGCTTTCCTGAACAATACAACTATCGACTTCAGCGGTTCTGTTTCGGAGACGCTGGCAAAATTCAAAACCAACATGGAGGTGGAAGAACTCTCCTTCAGTATGGACGGAATACCTTATCTTACCAAAGCCCGCGTCAAGGCAGACATGGACATGGATGCCGACTTACAGACAGACAAGTATACTTTCCGCGAAAACCATTTTGAGTTAAACGCCATCAAAGCTAATTTCGACGGATTTGTGCAGTTGATAGACACTACCGCCATTGACATGGATATTACGCTGAATACTCCAACCATTGACTTCAAGCAAATCCTGTCGTTAATCCCGGCTGTTTACGCACAAGATTTTGAATCGGTCAAAACAGAAGGAAAAGTCACGTTCTCGGCTATGGCAAAGGGTCGTATGGAAGGGGAGCATCTTCCTGCGTTCGACGTGAAGCTCAACATCGCAGATGCCATGTTTCAATATCCGGACTTGCCGAGCGCCGTAACAGGGATCAACATTGACGCCCAAGCAACAAATCCGGGAGGAGTCGCCGACTTGACGGTGGTAAACGTTCCGAAATTTCAGTTTAACATGGCAAACAATCCGTTTGCAGCCCATTTGTTGTTGAAAACACCTATTTCCGATCCGGATTTTAATTTCGGTGCAAAAGGTACCATTGATTTTACCAAAATTAAACAGGTAGTGCCGATGGAAGAAGATATGAAAGGCGTGTTGAAGGCTGATTTGGTTGCGCAAGGACGCTTATCATACGTTGAAAAGGAAGAGTACGATAAACTGATGGTTACCGGAAACTTGAATTTGACAAACTTTACATTTACAAGCGCTGATCTGCCTTACGACGTGAAGGTGGCTCTTGCCAACCTGAATTTTTCTAACCGGTTTATTGACCTTACAGACCTTCAGGTTGCTTTGGGTAAAAATGATATTGAAGCAAAAGGAAAACTGGAAAACTACCTGCCGTATATCATGAAAGATCAAACCATTAAGGGTCAATTGTCGTTGAAATCGAACTATTTTGACCTGAACGATTTTATGGGACCGGAGGAAGAAACAGCAGCAGTTGAAGAAGAACCGTTGACCATCATTGTAGTTCCTGCAAATATAGACTTTGTAATGGATGTAAGTTTCCTCAAACTGATCTACGACAATATTGAACTGGACAACAACAAAGGGGCTTTAACCGTTAAGGACAGGATAGTAAACATCCAAAACCTCTCTTCACAAACAATGGGAGGAAGCCTCGGCATGAAAGGAAGTTACAATACCCAGGATACATTACGTCCGAAGGTAGACATGACATTCGATATAAAAGAAATGGTTATCTCCGAAGTATTTACAAAAGTAGAAACAGCACAGGCATTCGCACCGATGCTTTCGGATGCAGGTGGCAATTTCTCTATGAACCTGACATTCAACTCGGAACTGGGATCAGACATGATGCCTGACTTTCCAACCGTATATGGAAAAGGTAATTTCAGATCAAAAGAGGTGCAAATCAGAAATGTGAAAGCACTGGACATGTTGGCTGAAAAGTTGAGCCATCCGGCATTAAAAGATCCGAAGATAAAAGATATATCCATCTCTTTCACCATAGAAGAAGGGCGTATCACAACCGAGCCTTTCTCTACCAATGTTGCAGGCGCAAACATGACGGTTTCCGGTTCATCCGGTCTGGATCAAACGCTGGATTACAAGGCTACAGTTACCCTTCCGAATACAAAAACGCCTAACATTCCTTTGGCATTCGACGTGTTGATTCGCGGAACATTTACCTCTCCGGATGTATCTGTCAGCTTGAAAAGCACCTTAAATGCTGTAACCGACTATGTTAAGGGCGAAGTGAAAAAGGTAGTGGACGATGCCGCTCAAAAAGCGTTGGAAGCAGCAAAAGCCCAACAACAAAAAATGATGGCAGAAGCCCGGAAACAAGCCGACGCTATCCGCGCCAATGCTGCAAAAGCGGGCGATAAACTGGTCGAAGAAGCTCAAAAACAATCCAGCGCAATGGTTTCCGGAGCGAAAAATCCAGTTGAAAAAACGGCAAAGCAAAAAGCCGGGGATACGCTGGTGAAAGAAGCGAGAAATAAATCGGATAAACTGAAAGCGGAAGCCGACGTACAGGCAAATAACCTGATTTCGTCCACTCAGCAACAGACTGACAAGATGGTTCAGGAAGCGGAGGCGAAAGCGAAATAAGTGATAAATGATTTAGTGATAAGTGATTAGTAAAAGCATTTTTCATCACTTATCACTAAATCACTTATCACTAAAAAAAATTTGTTTTCTCCCACTTCTTTTCTTATCTTTAACCCCATAATTTTTTTTAATATGGATATAGGAATCATTGCAGGATTGCTATTAATTGGCGTAATTTTGTTTCTTGTAGAAATATTCTTAATGCCCGGTATTTCCGTAGCCGGAGTAGGTGGGATTGTGGCAACCATTGCCGCTATTGTTTACGCCTATATAAAAATAGGGCTTTGGGCGGGGCATTTTACATTGGTAGCTGCCGTTTTGCTGATAGTTTTCGCACTATTCATTACTTTTCGGACTAACGCTATAGACAGTGTTTCCTTGAAGACAGAGATAGATTCCAAGGTAAATACCATACAAGAGTTGAATGTCTCTCCCGGCGACCAGGGCATGACCATTTCCCGGCTTGCCCCAATGGGAAAAGTGGAAGTAAACGGAAACATCCTTGAAGCAAAGTCGGAAGACGGACTGATAGAAGAACAACAACCGGTTGAAGTAGTCAAGGTTCTCTCAAATAATATTATTGTTAAACTAAAAAATGATTGATTTATGGCAGAAGGTTTTGGAATTATCGGAGTTATCGGAATTGCGTTGATAGCGATTCTATTGTTGCTTTTTTTCTACTATGTTCCTTTTTTATTATGGCTTTCAGCCAAAGTTTCGGGAGTACACATCTCCCTGATCCAGCTTTTCCTGATGCGTATCCGGAAAGTTCCGCCGCACTCGATTGTGCGTTGTATGATTGAAGCGCATAAAGCGGGATTAAGCAATGTGAAACGCGACGACTTGGAAGCGCACTACTTAGCAGGTGGACATATCGAAAAGGTTGTTCACGCGCTGGTTTCGGCAGCAAAGGCAAACATTGAGCTCAGTTTTCAGATGGCAACAGCCATCGACCTTGCCGGACGCGACGTATTTCAAGCCGTTCAGATGTCGGTAAATCCGAAAGTAATCGACACGCCGCCGGTTGCCGCAGTAGCTAAAAACGGTATTCAGTTGCTGGCTAAAGCCCGTATTACTGTACGTGCAAACATCAAACAGTTAGTCGGTGGAGCAGGAGAGGAGACCGTCATCGCCCGCGTAGGCGAAGGTATTATCGCATCCATTGGCGCCTCCGAAACACACAAGGATGTACTCGAAACACCGGACAGCATTTCCAAAGTGGTTTTGAAAAAAGGCTTGGACGCCGGAACGGCTTTTGAAATTCTCTCCATCGACATAGCCGATATTGATATTGGTAAAAACATCGGCGCCGAGTTGCAAATGGATCAGGCGCAAGCCGATAAGAACATTGCACAGGCAAAAGCCGAAGAGCGCCGCGCTATGGCTGTGGCTTTAGAACAAGAAATGAAAGCCAAAGCCCAGGAAGCCCGCGCCAAAGTAATTGAAGCCGAAGCCGAAGTTCCGAAAGCAATGGCGGAAGCCTTCCGCAGCGGAAATCTGGGAATCATGGATTATTATAAAATGAAGAATATTGAAGCGGATACCAGTATGCGCGAATCTATCGCCAAACCATCGGGATCGCCTAAACCGGACGGAGGTATAGGAGGAAAATAAAAACAGAAAAAATAAGATTAAATTTTAATACGAAAAATAATGAGAAGTAGAATTTTTGGAATTGGGGTTATTGCAATTTTTGTAACCATGGGAATCATGGTTACCGGTTGCAGTAACAGCAATGTGGCTGAATGTGCACAATCGAATTTTGTACAAGTAAAGGACGGACAGTTTGTCAAGAATGGTAAACCATACCGTTTTATCGGTGTAAATTATTGGTATGCGCCTCTTTTGGGAATGTCCTGTGACAATGGCGATAGAGAGCGCTTGCACTGGGAGTTGGATTTCATGAAAGAGCATGGAATTGACAACTTGCGTGTAATGGTCGGCGTGGAAGGAATTTCGAAAAATAACTCCCATGCGAGTTTTCCGTTACAAACCGAACCCGGAGTATATGATGATAATCTGTTAGACGGATTGGACTATTTCATGTCGGAAGCCGGAAAAAGAGATATAAAAGTGGTGCTGTTTCTGACCAATAATTGGGAATGGTCGGGAGGTTACGCTCAATATCTGACTTGGATGGGCAAGGGAGAATATCCTTATCCGAATGTAGCGGGCTGGCCCGCATTCTTGGAGTATATCGGTACATTTTACGACTGCGAAGAGTGTGTGGATGCTTTCAAGCGTCATTGCGAGTTCATCATCAGCCGCACAAACCGCTACACCCAGCAGAAGTATATGGACGATCCGGCTCTCATGGCATGGGAAATTGCCAACGAACCGCGCCCGAACGGACCACAAAACAAAGAGATTTACACGCAATTTATCGGAGATATTGCAAAACTTATCAAGTCGTTGGATTCCAACCATTTATTAACAACCGGAACGGAAGGTACGATGGGTACCGAGTATGATATTCAACTTTGGAAAGCTATTCACAGCTTCCCTGAAGTAGATTATGCAACTATCCATATTTGGGCAAAAAATTGGCAGTGGATTAACTTCGACAATTTTGACGAAACTTTCGTTACGACAAAAGAGAAGATGCAGCAATACATCAAAGACCATGCGCAGATAGCCGACGAATTGAACAAGCCAATGGTGATCGAAGAGATTGGTTTTCCGCGCGACGGGCATTTGTTCGAGCCTTCGACAACTACCGTCTATCGCGACCAGTATTTCGACCTTATGTTTAATATTATGGCAAGCGGCGAGTATAAAAGTTTCCAGGGAATTAACCTTTGGGGATTCGGAGGCGAGGGACGCGCTGCGAATACACAACATTATGAATGGAGACCGGGTGACCCGTTCACGGGCGATCCTCCGCAGGAAGAGCAGGGGTTGAATAATATTTTTGATACCGATGCATTTACGTTGAAGATGATCAAGGCGTATAATGAGCGATTAGCAAAAGAATAGAATCAATGTTGTATTGAACACGAAGGACGCTAAGAACACAAAGGTATTAGCGTCCTTCTATTTTTCATGCCTCAAACTTTTTCTTAACCCAGAAAAAAGTACTTTCTTTGTAAATTATATGACAGATTAATTAAGTTTTGTAAAAATGATGTCATCTGTAGTTATTACTGTAATTGTCAGTCTGATAATACTGATTTTGTTAATCTCATGGTTTAAGATAGACGCCTTTCTTGCCTTTCTGTTGGTTTCGATTGGTGCGGGTATTGCATTGGGTATTCCGTTGGAAAAAATACCAAAAACCGTTGAAAATGGGATTGGTAGTATTTTGGGAAGCCTGACCTTGATTATTGTCTTGGGGGCTATGCTCGGAAAACTAGTTGCAGAAAGCGGAGCTGCCAAAAAGATTGCTTCGGTCATGATGGGTATGTTGGGTACGAATTATATCCAGTGGGGGTTGATGATTACCGGTTTTATTGTAGGTATCCCATTGTTTTACGGAGTGGGATTTGTATTGCTCGTGCCATTGATTTTTTCGGTAGTCAATCAATATAAACTTCCTGCCGTGTATATTGGCTTGCCTATGCTTGCCGCACTGTCGGTGACACATGGTTTCCTGCCGCCTCATCCATCTCCGGTCGCATTGGCTTCGTTGTTTCACGCCGATTTGGGGACAACGCTGATATTGGGTATGTGTATTGCTGTTCCCACCATTATTATTGCAGGACCCATTTTTTCCAAGACATTGAAAAACGTAAAATCCGGACCTGTAACACTATTTGAACAGAAAGAGTCCGGCCGCCAATACCCTGCTCTGGGAAAAGTAAACAGTTTGCTTACTGCCATTTTACCCGTTTTTTTATTGATTGTTACCACTGCTTTATCTCCTTTTACTTCCGGCAGCGAGCCGGTCATATCCAATATGTTGTCTTTTATCGGCGCTCCTTCTGTTGTCATGCTTGTTTCGTTGATTGTAGCAACCTACACGCTGGGAATACGCCAGGGAAGAAGCATGAAAGAGGTCATGAATGTATATTTGGACGCTATCAAAGACATTGCTCCGATTTTGCTAATTATCGCAGGTTCAGGAGTATTTAAACAAGTAATGGAAGATAGCGGGGTCAATCTGGAATTGGCGGCTATTTTCAGTCAATCAACGCTTCACCCGCTTATTCTGGGGTGGTTGGTAACGGCTATTATCCGTGTATGTATCGGGTCGGCGACAGTAGCCGCCTTGACGGCAGCCAATCTCATTCTACCCGTAGTTGTTTTGCATACTGGAATAAATCCCAACCTGATGGTTTTATCACTGGGCGCGGGGAGTTTATTCTTTTCACACGTAAATGATGCCGGATTTTGGATGTTCAAGGAATACTTCAACCTGAGCCTGAAAGATACGTTCCGGTCGTGGACAGTCATGGAAACCATTGTTTCGGTGGTAGGATTAATCGGCGTATTGATTTTGAATATTTTTATATAACAACTAAATTTTATTACGATGAATAATATGTATGATGCAGATAAACAGTTTGATAAATTGGGATTGAGCTTACCTCCTGCACCGGAGCCTAAAGGAGTGTATAAACCGTGCCTGATTGACGGGAAATACCTGTATCTCTCCGGTCATGGACCGGTGCAGAACGACAAAACGTTGATTATAGGACGTATAGGACGAGAATTAACCGACGAAGAGGGGAAACTTGCCGCCCGTCAGGTTGGACTAACCATGCTTTCAACCATTAAGAATAATCTGGGTAGCCTGAACAGAATAAAAAGAGTCATCAAAGTCTTAGGTATGGTCAATTGCGTACCTGAATTTGAGCGTCATCCTTATATTATCAACGGGTGCAGTGAGTTGTTTGCAGATGTCTGGGGAGTGGATAATGGGGTAGGTACACGAAGCGCCGTTGGATTTGGTTCGTTGCCTGATAATATTCCGGTTGAGGTTGAGGCTATGTTTGAATTATATGAATAAGGAAAAATATACGAACGGAAATATGCACGAATGGTTTCAAATCAATAATATTGAACAGATTGACTCTCCCGCTTTAGTGGTCTATCCGGAAAGAATTTCGGCAAATATTGAATTAGCCAAAAAGATTGCCGGGGATGTCAACAAACTTCGTCCTCACGTGAAAACCCACAAGATGCTGGAAGTTTGTCGGTTGATGCTGCGGGCGGGAATATCAAAATTCAAATGTGCAACGATTGCCGAAGCCGAAATGCTGGCTATTGCCGGTTCGCCCGATACATTGCTGGCTTATCAGCCGGTCGGGATTAAAATAAACCGCCTGATAGAATTAGTCAAAGCCTATCCCGAATGCCGTTTTTCTTGTCTGGTAGATAATCAGGAAAATGCGTCCCTTATCAACGGCTTCTGTCAAAAGGAAGAATTGGTATTGGATGTTTGCATTGACCTGAATGTAGGAATGAACCGGACAGGCGTTCATCCCTATAAGGCGCCGGATTTGGTAAAAACCATACAATCCTGTAAAAATCTCCGCCTTACCGGACTGCACGGATACGATGGACATATTCATGAACCGGATATCATTCAAAGGCAAGAGGAAGCAAATCTTTCATACTCCATTATGGAAAATGTACGCGGGGAAATTCAACCCCTGCTTCCTGATTCTTTGCTGATGATTGTAGGAGGAACACCTACTTTTCCGATTCATGTCCGGAGGGAAAACTGTGAATGTAGTCCGGGTACTTTCGTATTTTGGGACTGGGGATATAAACACAATTATCCGGATATGCCGTTTCAGTATGCTGCTTTAGTCATTTGCCGGGTTGTTTCCATCGTTGATAGGCAGCATATATGTGTGGATTTGGGATATAAGTCGGTAGCCGCCGAGAGTCTATTACCACGCGTTTATTTCTTAAATGCTCCCGAAGCGAAACCCGTTGCACAGAGTGAAGAACATTTGGTGCTGGAAGTGCCTGACAGCAGTACATATTCAATCGGTCAGCTCTTTTATGGAATGCCCAAACATATTTGTCCCACAGTAGCTTTATACGAAAAAGCTTACGTGATTAAAAGTGGTAGCATGAGCGACACTTGGGAAGTGACAGCCCGAAACAGATGTATTAACTTTTAAATCCAAAAAAATGATGTCAAATTTCTTTATTGCAGATATGCACCTTGACCTTAGCATGAATGCGCTGGAGTGGAACCGTGACTTGCGTGAGTCGATTCAGGAAATAAACCGGAGGGAAGCCGGAATGAATGATAAGCCCGACAGGGGAAATACAACGGTTTCGTTTGGCGAGTTGAGAAAAGGAAATATCGGATTAGTCGTTGCCACGCAAATAGCCAGATATGTGGCTCCGGACAATCCTTTACCCGGATGGAATTCTCCCGAACAGGCTTGGGCACAAACACAAGGTCAGTTAGCCTGGTATAAAGCGATGGAAGAGGACGGACAAATGACCATGATTCGGACAAAAGAGGAATTGGATGCTCATTTGGCTTTGTGGGCGGATGGCGAACCGAATGATAAAAAACCGATAGGATATCTGTTAAGTATCGAAGGGGCAGACTCCTTTGTTACGGTTGAATATGTAGAAAAGGCATATCACTACGGATTGAGAGCCGTAGGTCCGGCTCATTACGGTCCTGGAAGGTATGCCAACGGAACCGATTCATCAGGGAAACTAAATGAGCAGGGAAAAGTCTTGCTCCGGAAAATGGAGAGTCTGGGAATGATTCTTGATGTAACCCATTTGAATGATGATGCTTTTTGGCATGCGCTGGAGCTGTATGGCGGATCTGTTTGGGCAAGCCATAACAATTGCCGTGCGTTGGTAAATCATAACCGTCAATTCAGCGACGAGATGATTCGGGCGCTGATAGAGCGCGATGCGGTCATTGGCTTGGCATTGGATGCCTGGATGATGGTGCCGGATTGGGTACGCGGAAAATCAACTCCCCTATCAACGAATTGCAAGCTGGAAATAATGGCAGACAATGCAGACCATATTTGCCAAATAGCAGGGAATACAAAACATATCGCTATCGGAAGCGATTTGGACGGCGCTTTCGGGACAGAACAATGTCCCTATGATTTAAAGACGATAGCCGACCTTCAAAAGATTCCTGAAATTCTTCGGAAAAGAGGGTATTCAGATGACGATATTCAGGCAATGGGGAATGGGAATGTGGTGCGTTTTTTGCGTCAAGTGTTAGTTTAGAGCTCAACGAAGAGTTGGGTTGGGAGTAAACACGAAAAACAAAAATAATTGACAATCTTGTTCAATCTTTTTTTAACTTTTTCATAAAAACAGTCACTCATTGAACGTTTGTAATAAAATTTTTCTTACATTTGCTTGCTTGGCTTAAAAAATAAAACAAATGGTAACTCAACATCAAATAATACACTATTTGTCAACAAACAAACAAAGTATCAGTCGAAGGTATCACTTGAAGAAATTAGGTATTTTCGGTTCTTACGCCCGTAATGAACAAACGCCTACAAGCGATTTGGATTTATTAGTTGAATTTGAAGACAATACGCATAATTTGACTGATGTAAAAGATTTTTTAAGAAAAGAGATACAGTCGGTTTTTAGTATTCCTGTGGATATTTGCCGGGAGAAATACATCAAGCCGATTTTTCGCCAACAAATTTTATCTGACGCCATCTATGTATAATGTAAGCCGAAGAGATTATTATTGTCTGTTGAATATGCTCGACGCCATTGATAAAATCAAGCAATATAGTTCTTCGTTTACCTCTGTCGATGATTTTTCTGACGCTGTTCAAGCATTTGATGCGTGTTTGATGAATTTTATTGTTATTGGTGAAATGGTCGAAAAACTCTCAGACGAATTAACTACTTCAAACGCAGGAATAGACTGGTTTAAGATAAAAGGTTTTAGAAATATTTTAGCGCACAACTATTTTGGTGTTGATGCTGAAGAGGTTTGGCAGATTATTCATAATAGTTTGCCTAACTTGGAAGTTCAATTAAGAAAGCTGATAAATCATTAAAACAATTCCGGATGCCGATATCTCCCTTTCTTCCGAGTTATTTTCCCATACTCAATAGCCCGCGCCGGACAACGGTGAATACACGCCAAACACTGCACACATTGCTGTAACCACACAGGATTGCGCTCTTTCATCATGATATTCCGATTTGGGCAGGATTTCTCGCATGAGCCGCAGTGAATGCAACTTTCAGTCGCATGAAACTTGCTTGAGCCATACGTATATTTCGCAAAAAGCGGATAAATAAGATATGATTTTATTTTTGATGCAAATCCTTTGATATATAATAGTTTGTTCTCTTTTCCATCTACTATTGCTTTAGATATTTTATCTACTTCGCCGGTTGCGTTCGAAAGCTTTTCTTTTTCAACTTCAGCGCTGTCTACATCAAAAAAAGGAAGAAGAATATATGTATTCGGCATTTGTACCGTATGGCAAGAGGTAAGTTGCAGACCTTTTTCCTTTAAGCGCTCACGAAGCAATTCCCGCGTGCAACCGGCGTCATCTCCGCATGTGCAGACGGCAAAAACTTGCTGGTCTACATAATCGATTAGTTTTAAGTGTTTTATAAACTCCAATAATAGGGTAGGGGGACCCCAAGAGTGGATAGGGAATACAAATCCGATCCTTTCATTCGGAGAAAGAGCGTATTCAAAAGTGGGAATTTCGCTCTGCAATGCTTGATTGATAGAAACCAATCGTTCGTTCAGTTTTTCTCCGAGCTGCTTCGCAACCCACAAAGAATTTCCGGTGGCTGAAAAATAAAAAATCATGATAATAGTGATTAGTGATAGAGTGATTAGTGATAAAAGAGTGAGTGAAAAGCTGTTTTTTATCACTAATCACTCTATCACTAATCACTTATAAAAGTTCATTTTGAAATACATAATACTCCTTAAAATCCTCAGAAATATCAACTTGCCGGTCAAAAATCCCAAAAACAGACGAACCCGAACCGGACATGGAGGCATATAGCGCCCCTTTCTCATACAGTTGTTTCTTTATCTCTGCAATCGCCGGATATTTGACAAATATGCTTTTCTCGAAGTCATTCACAATCCCGTTTTTCCACTCCTTAACCGGCTTTTTAATCCACTCTTTTATTGAAATTTCAGGCTTTTGAGGCGAAACAAGCGAATAGGCTTCCGGGGTTGATACATGAATACCGGGCTTAATCAGGACAAGAAAATATCCCTTGAGCGACAATTCCACAGGTTCCAGCAAATCACCAGTTCCAGTTGCAAATGCCGGCTCGTTTTTGATAAAAAAAGGACAATCGGCGCCTATTTTCGAAGCATAATGTTCTAACTGGGAATCGGATAAATCCAAGTTCAAAAAATCATTCAGCATTTTCAGCATAAAAGCGGCATCAGCCGAACCGCCGCCCAGTCCGGCGCCAAAAGGAATCGCTTTTTCCAGATGGATTTCCAATCCGGGAATATGAAAATCCTTTTCCAATAGACGAAGCGCCTTCATTACCAGATTTTTGTCCGGATCTTCCTCTATTGGTATCCCATACGAATGGAAAGAGTGCTTTTCGCTGCTTAACGGAGCAATTTCTAACGCATCTTTTAGTGGAATAGGGTAGAAGAGGGTCTCTATATTGTGATACCCGTCGGGACGTTTTTCAACAATATTCAATCCGATATTTATTTTTGCATTCGGAAAAGTAATCATGACATTAAATTATGAGTTACAAAGTTACAACTTATTTATCCGTTTATTTGTTAACTAATAAAAAATTCATAAATTTGTCTGAGCTGTGATTTTTGTGATTTATATGATTGACATGATTAATAATATAATGATAATATCATACTAATCATAATAAATCAAAAAAATCACAGTTCAGACACTAACAATAAATATAGAGGCTATGGAAGATAATTTAGTCACGATTGCGATTCATACGTATGAAAAAGCGCAAATTTTGAAATCCGTATTGGAAGCCAATGGGATAGAAACTTGTATCCATAATGTAAACCTGATACAGCCTGTTGTTTCGGCAGGAGTGAGGGTAAGGATAAAAGAGAGCGACTTGCCCAGGGCATTGTCTATCATTGAAGAAATGAATCATGCGGAAGCTGTCGAGGAAATGTTGAAAGAGAGGAATAAAGTAGATACAATCCTTATTCCTATCGACTTTTCGGATTATTCTGTCAAGGCTTGCGATTTTGGATTCGGTCTGGCTCGCATATTGAAGGCGGAAGTGGTATTATTGCATGCTTATTTTGCTCCATCTTTCGGAGTTATCCCGGTCGGGGATATAATGAATACTTATGAAGCGGGGGTGCAGGACGAAGAGATGCTGAAATTTGTGATAGACAAAGTAAACAAGGATATGGAGAACCTGATAACGAGGATAAAAGAGAAGATCAAAAACGGCTCTTTGCCTGATGTTAAGTTTAAGCACGTCCTGCGTGAGGGAATTCCCGAAGAGGAAATTATCCGCTATTCCAACAAGCATAACCCTTTGATTATCATAATGGGAACCCGAGGAAAAAATCAAAAGGACATTGACTTGATCGGCAGCGTTACGGCTGAGATTACGGAACGTTCGCGAATTCCTGTTTTAGCTATTCCCGAAAACTCGCTTATAGACAGTTTCGATCAAGTCAGGAATATCGCTTATGCTACCAATTTTGACGACAAAGACCTGATTGCCTTCGGAAAATTAATGCAGCTGATGAAGCCGTTCCGTTTCAGGGTACATTTCATCCATTTTGACCAGAAAGAGAATGCGTGGACGGAAATCAAGCTGAGCGGTATAAAAGAGTATTTTTCCAAATTCTATCCGGATCAGGAGATTGAATATCATGTCTTGCGTGGAAATGACATTTTGGCAGTTTTCGACGATTTTATTCACCACAATAAAATAGATGTTATTTCGTTAACAACACATAAAAGAAATATTTTTACCAGACTGTTTAATCCGAGTATTGCGCGGAAAATGGTGTTCCATACCGATACTCCGATGTTAGTATTTCATGCATAGTCTTGAACCATGATTTTTACAAGATTTTCAGGATTATCAAGATTTAGTTTTTAATAATCTTGGCAATTCTGAAAATCTTGTAAAAATCATAGTTCAAGACAATTAATAATCAGAGTATAGAAAGTAGGTTGATGATGAAGAGTAAGATTTTTGTGTTGTTTTTTTTGATATTTTGTTCTTTTAGTTCGAATTGCCAGTCGCCAAAAAACGAAAGAAAAAATACAGAAAACAAGATTGTATATTATGCGCCCGAAATACCGGAGGTAGCTGATTTTTGCGGTGAAAAAGTTGATTTGACAAACTATTATTTGCGTGAACGGTACGACAGGGAATTGCTGAGTTTCAGTTACTGGCATTCCCAACTGTTTATTCTGATAAAACGCGCCAACAAGTTTTTTCCTATGATTGAACCTATTTTAAAGGAGGAAGGTGTTCCGGATGATTTCAAATATTTGGCATTGATTGAAAGCAGTCTGGATCAAAGAGCGATTTCCTCGGCTAAAGCGGCAGGAATATGGCAAATATTAGCTGATACGGCAAAAGAATATGGTCTGGAGGTTTCCGAAGATGTGGATGAACGGTATAATTTGGAAAAATCAACCGTATTGGCTTGCAAATACTTGAAAAAGACTTACGAGCAAACAGGAAGCTGGGCGACAGCGGCAGCTTCGTACAATACGGGAAGAGGAAGAGTGCTTTCTCAAATAGAAATACAGCAGACCAATAACTACTTTGACATGCTATTCAGCGAAGAGACAAACCGTTACGTGTTTCGAATGATTATAGCCAAGCAGATTCTTGTCGATCCACAGAAATACGGTTTTTATCTCAAAAAAGAGGAATTATATTATTTTCCTGATTATGAGATAGTTGAAGTAGATTCTTCAATTCCAAACCTGACAAATTTTGCCAAAAATTACGGAAGCAATTACCAATTGCTGAAAGATGCCAATCCATGGCTAAGAACCAATAAGTTGGAGAATAAGGGTAAAAAAACTTACCAGATTAAAATTCCCAAAGAAGATGCTGTAAAATTTAATCCTAAAAAAATTCGGGTGCATCAGAAAAATTGGGTGATGAATCCTTGATGTTTTAAACCGCGATTTTGATAAAATTTTCAGGATTATCAAGATTTAGTTTTTATATGATGATTTTAGGTTTCAGAAATAATCTTGTAATCCTGAAAATTTTACAAATATACAAATATAAATGGTAATTTGTAATATAATTAATATTATGTTAAGTAGTGTAATTGAAATCTCAACTATTCCTTTATACCCTCTTTTAACTTAAGTTTTGGATAAACGATAGCCCGTTAGGGCTTTCATATCAATAGAATACAATTCCAGACAACAAATTTTGTCCGTTAGGACATTCACCGTGAATGTCCTAACGGACAATTAAAGAAGGTATTGATTCATTTTCTATTGATATGAATCGCCTGTGGCGAATTGAATAAAAAACCTGAGTTTTGGATAAGAATTCGATACATTATAGAATTTCTTATCCAAAACTCAGGTTTTTTATTCATAATTCTCCTAATGATTCAATATCAACGGCAACCCATCTTTCCCACTCCCTATGATAACTGTTTTAGCGTTATTCGATTCACTTAGTTTAATGGTAGCTTCAATGCCTCTCATTTTCAACAAATTATCTGTCAAACTTGAGCTAACTATTCGATTGGCGACAGCTTCCCCGTCTGCTGCTATGCGTTGACGTTCGGCTTCTTTACTTGCCCGATCCAGTTTAAACTGATATTCCAATGCAAGTTGCTCCTGTTCCAGCTTGCTTTCGATTGCCTTTTTAATCGTTTCGGGCAATATTACCGAGCGAATTAACGCTCTATCAACCGCAATATATTTTTCTTCTAAAATCCGCTTCGTTTCGGCAAATATCTCATCTTGAATAGCATCGCGCTTTGTTGAATATATCTCTTCCGGAGTGTATCGACCAATTACACTGCGAGCTGCAGAGCGCATAGCCGGAATTACAATTGTTCCTTCGTAATCCGTCGAAATTTCTTTTACCAAATAAGGCAATTTACCCGGCAACGGACGAAACCACGTCGAAACATCCACTCTTATTTCCAATCCATTGGAAGAAAGTACCAGCATTTCTTCTGCCTTTTCCTTCAATTTTAAGGAATATACAAAGACTTTATTCCAGGGTGCAATAAGGTGAAACCCCTCTCCCAGCGGTTTTTCATTCTCATCTATACCGTTTCCGAATGTGCGGAATACTACGCCGTTTTCACCGGCGTTAATAGTAATAGCGCTTTTTGTGACTAATACAATAAGTAAAATTGCAGATGCGATTAGCAGCAATATTACTTTCATTTGTGTTTGTGCTTTTTTGTCAAATTGAGTGTTCATGATCTTTTTTATTGTTCGTATTAAAAATTAGTTGCCGATTTACACACTTTTGCAAACTCTTCCAATAGTTCGGGATTTTTTTCCAATATATTTCCAACAACGACAATATCCGCTCCGGCTTGCAAGGCATTTTGAATATCCGAAGCTGTACGAAGTCCGCCGCCCACGATAAGAGGAACATCCGTATTTTCTTTTACTGCCGCAATCATATTCGCAGGAACAGGATGAAGAGCGCCGCTCCCCGCTTCCAGATAGATGAGCTTATTGCCGATCAGTTCTCCGGCGATAGCTGTTGCAACGGCTATTTCAGGTTTGTCGGGCGGGATGGGCATTGTATTGCTCATGTATTCGACGCTGGTAGGTTTGCCGCCGTCTATCAAAATATATCCGGTAGAAAGGTTTTCTACTCCCGACTTTTTAATTGCGTAGGAAGAGGTTACATGCTGACCGATCAAAAATTCGGGGTTTCGACCGGAAATAAGGAAGAGATACAGCATCGCATCGGCTTTGTCTGTAAACTGCAGAGCATTGCCCAGAAAAAGGATAACCGGAATGGAGCACTCTTTCTTTATCGCTTCGATTGTTTTTTCTACCGATTTGAAAATCAAACTGCCGCCGACCAGTATAAAATCGGGCGGAAATGCCTTTATCTGTTGAATAAAATCGGGTAATGAAGAAATGCCTTTATCAGGGTCGATCAGGACAGCCAGCATTTTCTTTCCTTCGGCAATTTTTTGTTGTATTTTTTTGTAAATCATATATTTATAATAGTGATTAGTGATAAAGTGATTAGTGATAAAAGAGTGAGTGAAAAGTTGCTTTTTATCACTAATCACTCTATCATTAATCACTTATAAAATATCTACTCCCCAGACTAACACGTAATCGTCATGAACCTTGTAATTGAGAGAAAAGCGTTGTTGTTTTTTACTTTTGGTCTCAAAACTATCAATCGTTCCTTCTTTAAACGGAAAAAATGGAGAAATATGCAAATGGGAGATAAAATTAACATCCTCCTCCCCTATCATCTTAAACATAGTCTCTTTGGCAGACCAATGTAATAGAAGATGTTCCAATTCATTTTCCTTGTCAATATTTTCTAGCTCCTCCGGAGCTAAAAATTTATGCTTCAAGCGTACTATTTTATCTCTTTTTTGCTCTATATCCAATCCGACATTGGCGGAAGGGTGCATAATTAGAGCAGCGTATCCGTTTGTGTGCGAGATGCTGATTTTAAACTTACCATCAACATGCGAAGGTATTCCATTTGAATTATAATGTATGCCATTCTCATCTCCCGTAAACTCCTTTAACAGAAGTCTTACAGACAAAAATTCCAGCTTTCTTTTCGGATATTGAAAACGGGATATTTCTGCCCTGTATTCGGATTGTTTTTCGGAGAAAAGAGAGAGTAAATCTTCTACGTTTTCCTCCATTTTCCAAATGCCGATGGTTGCTCCGTTTTCGAATATTTCCTTGTGATAAAGCATTTATATAAGTTGAATTTTCTTGCCTTTTTAGCCTCGTTAGAGGCGTAATATTGGTAGAAAATACGTTTTCCCTCTGTTCTAGAAATATGCTTTATATTCCGCCCCTAACGGGGCTTTGGTTGTGGGGATATTCTTTTCTACCAATATTTTGTGCCTAACGGCACATATTTTTAACTCTTGATTCGCATTAATAGCTATCTTAAAACTATCGTTTTTTTGCAATTACCTCTTTTGTCAAGAAGAGAAAAATGACAATAACCACTAAATAATAAATCACATCTCGGCTGTCAATCACACCTCTGCTCATTGATTCATAGTGCGAATTAATTCCCAAAGAGGCTATAAAATTTTCGGTTGCCCCGGAAGAGGCTAAAGAAGCCAGTAGGTCAAATCCGTAATAAAAAAAGAAACAGAGAACAGCCGACACAATAAAAGAGATAATCTGGTTATCCGTCAGCGATGACGAAAAAACCCCGATAGAAACGTATATGGCAGCCAGAAAAAAAAGCCCGATATAAGAACCCCACGTTCCGCCGGTATCAATGTTGCCCATCGGATCGCCCATCAACCACACGGTAAGGAAATAGAGAAGCGTAGGTATTAAGGAAAAAAGCACCAGCAATACGCCTGCCAGGTATTTGGAAAGAACAATACTCAGATGCGTAACCGGACGTGTCAATAACAACTCGATTGTTCCGGTACGTTTCTCTTCCGCAAAAAGCCGCATCGTAACTGCCGGAACCAGAAAAAGATACAACCAGGGAGCCAGAATAAACAACCCGTCAATAGAGGCGTATCCCGAATCCAAAATATTGTATTCGCCCGGAAAAACCCACAAAAAAAGTCCGGTTATTACCAAAAATACTCCAATCACGATATACCCTATCGGGGAGCTGAAAAAACTGCTGAATTCTTTTCTTAATAGGACAAACATATTTTACTTTTTGATATTTGTCTGAACTGTGATTTTTGTGATTATCATGATTTTTTGTTTTTCTTAAATGGGTATCATGTAAATCAAAATAATCACAAAAATCACAGTTCAGACAATAAGTGCAAAGATAACACTTTTTCTTAACCAAATCTGCAGTAATTTCTAATTAAGAAATTGTAACTTTGTCGTGTAAAGAAAGCAGGTAATATTGAAAATGACAAATAGGCAAAAACAAAACACACGGACGAACTGGCTGCGGAGTTTCTATTATTTGGGGATGCTGGCATCACTGTTATTCATAATGATGCAGGCTTACTACGCAAGACGCTCAATTGTCCAGTCGAGCGAATGGGAAAAAGCAAAACTGACGATTGAGAACATCGAACGGTTTAAAGAGAAAATGGAAAGTTCTCCTTTGTCCAAAGACAATATGTTTGTAGCAGGGGACAGACTGTGGCCTGATGCCTCTGATACTGCAAAATATCATTTAACAGACACCTTGCGCACGATTTATTGGTCGTTATTTGAAACTGAAGCTGCACCCATGGCAGAGTTAATACGACTGATAGAGACAATGGATGCTTTTGCTTTCCCGATAATTATGGGATATGCAAGCGAAGAAATATCATATCAAAGCGCTATGAGACAATTTTACACGTATGGCAATTTTGTAATGCCTCAACTCTTCAAGTGGAAAATGTTCATAGGTGTATACGCTAAACCTTTATACAAGCTATGGAGGATTAGATTTGAGATAATGAATATTGATCTTGCTATAAAATTATTAGAAGAGGAAGGTGATGAGAAAATATTACAAGAAGATCTTATAGAACGTAAGGACTACCTGATCTGTTATAAAGCGCCGGATTTTTCCCTTGCCTCGCTAAAGGCTTACAGGAAGACATTGGATAAGAAATTGAGAGAGGCGCAGAAGGAGATAGAGAGAATTAGGGAGAATAGTTTGAAATAGACTCATGATGCACCCTTTTTTGGTGCAAGGTGTGTTTCCGGATAATAGCGTCAAAGTAAAAATTAAACCAATTCAAACAAACAAGTCGGAGAAGTACGCGGCAAAACGACAATTTCTATGTCTAATTTAATGGCTTGAGAAACAGTTTCAAAAGCCAATTCGGGAGTATTATTCTCTTTACTGAGATGACAGAGAAAAACACGGGAAAGGCGTTCGGTAGCGTGCGTTGCCAATATTTCTGCCGCCGCGCGATTACTTAAATGACCGTTGTTCCCTCCCACTCTTCTTTTCAAAAGGTAAGGATAACTGCCCGTTCGCAGCATTTCTTCGTCGTAATTTGCCTCCAACAGCAAGTAATCCGATTGAGTGACACAATGGCAAAGAGTATCGGTCGAACAACCTAAATCAGTGGCAAAAGTAAATGTCTTATTGCGGTAGTTTACAATATAACCGCTGTTGTCTTTCGAATCGTGCGGAAGGGGAAATGAAGTTATCCGGAATTCTCCAATCTCGACAGTCTGACCATTTTCAATGATACGCTGACAATGAGGGGTTAACTTTTCCGTCATTCCGTAACAGGAGTTAATCCCTTCATGCACCTTGGATGTTGTGTAAACCGGTAAATGGTATTTTTCGCCTAATGTGCCGATTGCTTTGATGTGGTCAAAGTGATCGTGGGTGATAAAAATGGCATAAATCTGCTCCAACCCTACTCCGATGCTTTTCAATCGCTTTTTTATGGTACGGACAGCTATTCCGGCATCTATCAGTATGCCGTACATTGAATTGCCTAGATAGTAACAATTGCCGCTGCTGCTGCTTGCGAGACTTAGAAAACGAAGTTTGTCCATGGTTTCATTGTTATTGACGCGCCCGTAGAGACGTTGCGCGCAACGTCCCTACAAGTGCAACAATACACTTATTTTTTTAACTGTCGTTGAAGAGTCTGTAGAATTTCAACACCCGAATAGTTGTTCAAATCGGTTTCCGAAACCAGTGTACGGATATTTTTCGACCCGGTTGGCATGTTAGTTATTTTTCCATTGACAATCTTGAGAGGCTCTCCGTCTTTTCCGGTTATGAAACAGATATTGTTTTCTTTTTCCATTTCGTCTACATTACCGGAGGCATCGGCAACCAGTACCATGTAGAAATCGCCGTTCAGTTCGTTTCCGTTTTTATCCCACGGCAATATATATTCAGCGGTTTTTCTTTCTTTTCCTTCGTTGCTGTAATAATCCTGAAACAAAATATAACGTTCGCTCAGGCGATTTTTCCTGAACAGGAGATAGACCACGCTGCACTCTTTGTCTGCACTGATTGTTGCCGAACCGGTATTTTTAATATCATATTCCACGATGCGGCTTCCGTTTGTTGTTTCATAATCTTTCAAAATCTCCATTTGCAAATCGTTTGCCGAACCTGCCGACCGCAATGATGCCGAAGTGCTTAGCGTTTTTCCCGGGTTGGATGCAATCCATGCCCCAAAGCAGAATTGAGTAATAAAAAAGTCATAATCAATCCAAATAGAACCATTATCACCCCAATCTGTTCCCCACGAGTTACGAATACGGAATGCGCTTTTTGAATCATCAAATCCAACCACAACTAACGCATGATAAGCATGTTGTCCTTGCACTTTTTCCGTATCAGATGATAATATGCTTGAATTATTCCACTGCATAAACCGTTCTCCCAACCTTGCTCCGATAGCAATTGGTCCATTCTGCAAATGTCCTTTAAAATTGGCTACGGTCATACCAAAAGGTCCATTTTTATTTAATTCCTTTGTATAAGCAATGATACGATAGTCGCCCAGTTTATTATCGGCGTTTCCTTTCCCGGTGACTCCATCGCATGTCATTTTCTTGTTTGTAAACGGAGCATCTGACATACTGGCGACGCCATTATTTTGCATCGCAACAAATGCCGGTTCAAAACTGGTTCCATCACAATTCCGGTTTCTATCACTTGAACTAATCAAGTGCCATAAATCTACCGGACTTGTAGTGAAATTTTTACTATCCATGTTGTTTAGCGCCGTCTTCGTGGCATAACCGGTAGCCCAGGCTACACAAGTGCCATAACTTCCCTGGTCTCCAATGGAAGGAAATTTGTTCTCCCACGATTTGGATGTTTCTGTGATGTCTTCCGGTGTAAATGGGTCAGTATCAGGAACATTATCCGTATCTTCTTGATCAAAGTTCCATCCCAACATATCCATAAAAAATTCAAGCACTTGGCTCCAGTCAATCTTTCCCTCTTCATCACAACTTCCCATAGAAAACGGCATAAGAACCAATGCGAAAATTACTACTTTGTGTCTGATTATTCGTAACATATATGTAATTTTTTAAAGTGATTATTTAAAAATAATTTTTTTGCTTTCAACTACCTGAACTTCTATTGCTTCTTTCAATATTGTATTTTCCATTTGAGGCGCCTGAATAAAAACAGCATTTGAGAAATCCGCGTCTCCTTTAAATGTAGAATTATTAAATCTCGTTCTTCCATAATAAAAAGAACCGGAAAAATCGGTTTTCTGCTCAAAAGAACTGTTCAAGAAATCGACTTCTCCGTAAAATTTCGAAAAAGGGAAAAGCATATTTCCGTTACATTCAACATAGTTGAAAAACGAATTTTTATAAGCAACCGTATTTGAAAAGTCAACATTTTTCTCAAATGCGGCGTTACTAAATTGTAAAGTATTGACAGTCATTGATTGAAAAGATGCATTCGATTGAAACTTAGCATTCATAAAATTGATATTTCCATGAATAAGCACATTAATCATGTTAAAGGAAGATTCGGACACTATTTCCGAAAATAGATTCCTTTTTCCAAAAACTGTTATTTCATTAAACGAAGTTTTATCGCGAAAAACGGAACGGGAAAAGTCTATTCCCCCATTAAATGTGGCGCTTTCGAAATTAACTTCTCCCCTGAAATCACAATTGAAAAACGTAACATTCTTTTCAAATAAAACCACCTTTTGCCTTTTCTCAGACATTCCCGTAGCTGAGACTTTTCCCATAAAAACGCAATTGACGAAGAAAATATTGGAACGTACCGGCTTTTGAATATGGGATATGGATAAAATATACTCATCTTTTGCTTCCGAAAAATCCAAATCGTTCAAAATTATTCTGTCATAAAATTGTACCGGTTTGCCTTTGTTTATTAACTTCAAGATTTCGGATGCGTAAATCTCTTTTTTTGTTGCACCTTGACAGGAAGTAAGCAAAAAAGGAAAAAACAGGCAAAAAATAATTCCCTTCATTTTTCTCATAAAAGCGCTGAAAAAGCAAGATTCATTTATGTTTTTACTCATGACTGCCGATATTCTTTTGAAAAAGTGATTCGCAAAGGTAATAAATTTTTATTTTATTCAAATAATCTTTCAACATCCGAAGTTTCCAAACCGGCAAACGGATTATTTGTATTGATATACGTATTTGCCAGTTTAGACTTTTCGCTTTGCAGGTTTTGTATCTTTTCCTCAATAGTATCTACCGTAATAAAGCGGTAAACCATAACAGTTTTATCCTGCCCTATACGATGTGCGCGGTTAATCGCCTGCAACTCGGAAGCGGGATTCCACCAAGGGTCGAGAATGAATACATAATCGGCAGCCGTCAGGTTCAGCCCTACCCCGCCCGCTTTCAGGGAAATTAAAAAGCAACCGGTATCCGGATTTTCCTGAAAACGGCGAACAACCTCTTCCCTGTTCTGAGTCTCGCCGATAAGCATGGCATAATCAATATTCAGTTGTTGTAACCGCTTTTCCACCAACTGCAATAATTTGACAAATGAGGAAAATATCAATACCTTATGATGCTCCGCCTGCAAGCTTTCAACCCTCGAAATAACCTCTTCTATTTTTGCCGATTCGCCCGGATAGTTGTCCAAAACCATCGCCGGATGATTGGCAAGCTGGCGTAAACGAAGCAACGCCGAAATAGCCAGCATGGTATTTTTCTCCAATCCGGAGTGTGAAATTTGCTCGAAAAGATTATTCCTTACCGCCGACTTTTCGGAAACATAAATTTTCTGTTGCTCTTCGGTCATTTCACAATAGACGGTTTGTTCGATTACCGGCGGCAGGTCTTGCGCCACTTCATTCTTTGTACGCCGGAGGATAAACGGCTTGATAATCTGTTGCAGCCGTTTTTCACGCTCTTCATCCTGTTGATTAACAATAGGTTGTACAAAGTGATTTTTAAAGTAAGAGAGTGAACCCAACATTCCCCTGTTTACAAAATTGAGCTGTGCCCATAAATCGTTGAGCGAATTTTCTATCGGCGTGCCTGTCATGACAAAAAAGCGCTTGGCTTTCAACTCGCTTACAGACTGGTAAACTTGCGACGAAGTATTCTTAATATACTGGCTCTCATCCAATACAATACATTCAAATTCATATTGAGTCAGAAAATCAATATCGTTGCGCATCACGCCGTAAGTAGTTAAAACCAAATCGTAATGGTCAAATATTTTTCCGATATTTTTACTGCGGGTACGTTTACTTCCGGAATAGAGCAGTAAAGAAAGTCCGGGGGCGAATTTTTCTTTTTCGTTTTTCCAATTGTGAAGCAAAGATGTGGGGAGCACGACTAAAGAAGCACACCTCCCCCCAGCCCCCTCCACAGGAGGGGGAGCAGCGCGCATCTCATTTTTCGGAGCACTTTGTAAGCGCTCTTCTCCCCCTCTTGTGGAGGGGGTTGGGGGGAGGTCGAAGAGTGTGGGTTGCGCCGTGTTGTGTATCCACCGATAGCCGGCATCCGCCTTTTGAGTTCCAGTCTCTTTCGTCTTTCTATAAATGTATTGAAAGAACGTAAGGAATTGAAGGGTTTTTCCCAAGCCCATATCGTCAGCAAGGCAGCCGCCGAAATTGTTTTCGTACAAATAAACCAGCCAAGAGAAACCTGTTTTCTGGTAGGAACGGAGTTGAGCTGTTATTCCGCCGGGAACTTCCTTTTGTATTTCGTGGTCGAAGACCGGAGTACCCGATGTTTTTTCGCTGAAAATATCTATCATTCCCAAATAGATTTTTTTCAAGCGGATATTTCCGTTCTGTTCCTCCGAAAACTTAAGTATTTCGGAAAAACGGGTAAACCACTCTTCGGGCAGAATAGCAATGGTTTTGTCGGGCAAAACATATTCCCGCGTTCCGGACAAAATATTTTTGCGAAATTTTATAAATGGAATGCTAAATGAACCTATTTGTACATTTCCGTACATGTCGAACCAATCTTTTTCCACCTTTACATTGGTCGACAGGGAGATTTTTTCGGTAGAGTAAATTTTTTCGCCAAATTCACTCTTAATCTCGAAATCTGCGAGTTTTTCCCTGTTTTCCCTCAATATTTCCATAATTGTGTACAATGGAAATTCGGATTTTTCCTTCAGGTGGAAAAAAAGATTGTATGTAACAAAACCGAATGATTCTACAAGCCCGGCATAAGTGTGCTCCTTTTCTACATCCCTCTCAAAAACTTTAAATGTATAGTTATCTCCTGTTTCCTGTAAAACAACTTGCCTTTTACTTAATATTTCTGTTGAAAATGACTTTTTCCCATACCGGAAAGAGAGTTGAAGCGCTATATTTTTTTGAAAATCTTCGGTGACTGTCAAAACGGGAATCATTTCAAACGTATCTTTTTCTATATCAAAACCTTTTACTTCTACTTCCTCTTCCTTCAATGTATTCAGGACGAAAGACTTCATATACACAGCCTCCGTCTTTTTGGGAATCGCCACGCGCTCTTTTTTCAGAAAAGGAGTCAACCGTCCGGCTTCCAATTTTTCAAAAAGAAACAGCTTGTTATCCAACATCATACAACACGGGGAATTGCTCAGGAAAACAGGATTCCGGTCTTTCAACAAAATTTGCGTCTCATTCTGATAAATCCGGAGCGAATAATAGAGAAACTCCTCTGTCCGCTCAAAAAAAGCGACATGCGTAGTATAATCGGGCAAAATAAGCACCGAGTCGGAAGCGTAAATATTCATATAATTACCTTTCCGGTGAAAAACAGGAATGCCGGATGACATCAACCCCTTTGCCACCAGATAGTTGTACTTGTCGATAAACTCCGGTATATGCTCATATTCTTGCGGATTTTTCTCATACTTCCTCTGAAATTCGGCAATAGAGATTTTTTCGCGGACAAACAGTTTCAACATATTTGTCTCCGAATAGTTACTGCAAAGGGAAACAATCTTTTTCTCCGTCTCCGAAAGCGAATATGCAGCGCTGTTCTTAGGCGTAATCAATTCACGGATAGTGTAAAAAGCATCATTTTTTTCTTCCAGTACAAATGGCTGGAAAATAGTTCCCCAAAGCCTGTGTTCGGTAATTAAAACAGAGAAGAAAGAGTGTATCATTTTATTTTGCAAAAAATAATCGGGATGTTTGGAACTTGCAAAAATAAGAAATTAATTGTAATTTTGTCGAAGAATAAAAGAACAAATATCATGCAAACCGTACAGTTAAAATATGACATTATTTCATGGATAACCGGATTAGATGATAAAAAGTTAATCCGTAAGCTTTATCAATGGAAGGAAGAACAAGAATCTACAAAGGTTTCTCAAAAAGAGGAAGTTTCTCCTCCTAAAAATAGAAATTTGACCAAAGGCTATGGACTTTGGGCAGACGACGCTCCGTTTGACGAAACCAATTACCGTGACAAAATATGGCAACAAGAAAGAAATGTTTGGTAGATACTTCGGTATTAATTGCGCTCTTGAGGAAAAACGAAAATGCTAAATTTGCTCTGGATAGCCTCATCGCAAATAGCACATATATTTGCGATATTACGTTTTTGGAAATTTTGACAGGATGTAGTACTGCGGAAAAAAGAGAATATGCAATTGATTCGTTAGAGGAGTATCAATTATTAAAAAATAATGAAGGAATATCGGATAAATCAATGCAATTGATGAAACGTTATTGCATTCAACGCTCCGGTCAACCGATATTAAGATTGGCAGATTGCCTAATAGCCGCTTTTGCCGTATATCATAAAATGGAATTGCTGATTTTCAATAAAAAGGATTTTGATTTTATACAGGGGATTTTCATTCATCCTTTGAGTAAATAATAATTATGACGACACAAGAAAGAATTGAAATTAAACATAATGAACTCGCTTATGAAAAATTGCTTGCAGAGAAAAGAGCAAAAAATGGAGAGTTAGCGATTCTTCGTGATAATAAAATTGTGACGATTAAACCATGAATTGGTAAAATGTTCAGTTTAAAAAATATAAAGAAGAAAATTTGATAATGCGGTGAAAAATCCGTAATTTCACCGCAAAATTTGCGGTGCATTATGTATATATACGAAAAAAATAATTGGACAGACTTTATTTGGGATAATAGCGTGATTTATCCTTTACTTGTTAAAACTCGCTACTTACAAGGAAATTTGCTTGGCAAAATGCAAAATCTTGGCTTCGATTTGAAAACAGAATCTACGCTGATTTCACTTACATTAGATGTTGTTGATTCTTCAAAAATTGAAGGCGAATTTCTTAATCCGGAACACGTCAGGTCTTCCATTGCAAATAAACTTGGTATCGAAAACGCTGAATTTGTTACTGTTTCAAGAGATGTGGAAGGCATTGTGAATGTGCTTTTGGATGCAACTCAAAATTACGATACGCCTCTAACCGAAACACGTCTTTTCGGTTGGCACAACTCGCTGTTTTCCAACCATTTTTCGGGACTTTATAAAATTGATGTTGCACAATACCGTTCTGCGGAAATGAAAGTCGTGTCGGGCGCTTTCGGAAAAGAAAAAATTCATTTTGTTGCTCCCGAACCGGAAAAAGTTGAAAAGGAAATGCACAACTTTTTGACGTGGTTTAATGCAGAAAATGAACCAATAGACCCATTATTAAAAGCATTTATCGCTCATTTCTGGTTTGTAACAATCCATCCCTTTGATGACGGAAATGGTCGTATTGCAAGAGCAATTATGGATATGCAGCTTGCTCGCAGCGATAACAGTAAAATCCGGTTTTACAGTATGTCGAATCAACTTTTTAAAGACCATAAACATTACAACAATATCATTGAAAAAACGCAAAAAAGCAACGGCGACATAACCGATTATTTGGGTTGGTTTCTGAATTGTTTTGAAAGAGCATTGCTTGCAAGCGAAAAAAATCTTGAAATCGTTTTGGATAAGGCAAATTTTTGGAAAATCCACAACAACAAAAACATAAATGACCGTCAGCGTTTCATAATCAATTATCTATACGACAATTACGATAAAGAAACCGGTTTTTTACGCAGTTCGTCTTATGCTAAACTCCAAAAATGTTCCACCGACACCGCATTACGTGATTTGAAAGATTTGGTGGAAAAGGAAATGCTAAAAGCAGAGGACAGCGGAAAAAAAACAAATTATTTGATTAACAGTCCAGCAAATATTAGAATACCAAAAATAAAAACGTAATCTTGTATTCCCCTGTTGCGCCTATTTGTAGCCGATGCATTGCGACATGAAACTCACGTTAATTAACCTTTTATTAGATTTTCAGAATTATTTTATAACTTTACCCAATCTAATACCGTCCGTAGAGTACAATTGTAGAAGAGATTGTACGAAACATAATTAAAATACAGTAAATCAATTTTTTACAGAATGAAAAGGCTCATATTATCTATTACCGTCGCAATGCTTCCCTTATTGGGAATTGCCCAAAATGACATTTTCCGGAACCCCAATCTGCCGGAAGACGAACGCATTACTGCATTTCTGAAGGAATTAACCCTTGAGGAGAAAATAGTGTGTTTCTCTACTGACCCTAAACTTCCCCGTTTGGGAGTTCGTCTAACGCGAATTACCGAAGGCTTGCACGGATATGCTCATAGTGGCATTGCCAATTGGGCGGTTGTCGACTCCGCCGGACGTTCTGTCACCACCAGTTGGACTCAAGCAATAGGTTTGGCTCAAACATGGAATCCGGCGCTCATTCAAAAGGTCGCCTCGCTGCAAGCCGACGAACACCGGTATCTTTTCCAAAGCCCCAAGTATAACTATTCAGGCGGAATCATTGTACTTGCCCCGAATGCCGACCTTGCCCGCGACCCGCGATGGGGACGCACTGAAGAAGCATTCGGAGAAGACCCGTACTTTGTTTCATGCATGGTTGTAGCCTATAATAAAGGATTGCAGGGCGACCACCCCAAATATTGGAAAACAGCGTCGCTCATGAAACATTTTTTAGCCAACAGCAATGAAAATAACCGTTTCTCTAATTCATCAAATTTCGACGAACGCCTGTTCCGTGAATATTATTCCTACGGTTTTTATAAAGGAATAATCGAAGGCGGCTCGCGTGCTTATATGGCTGCTTACAATGCCTATAATGGTGTTCCGGTGCACGTTCATCCCGTTTTGAAGGATGTTACGGTAAACGAATGGGGACAAAACGGAATCATCTGTACAGACGGCGACGGGTTGGAACATTTGGTGAAAGACCATAAATATTCCTCCGACTTTGAAACGGCTACTGCTGCCTGTATCAAAGCAGGGATTAATATGTTTCTTGATGACATACACCCGCTGCATATTCGCAAGGCGCTTGATAAAAATTTACTGACCGAAGCCGATTTGGACGCTGTTCTTCGCGGCTTAATCCGTGTGTGGATACGATTGGGGCTGCTCGACAATTCACCCGACAATCCATATTCATCCATTGGAGTTACGGGACAGATTGAGCCTTGGACGAAACCCGAAGTCCACAACTTTGTTCGCGAAGTAACCGCCCAATCGGTTGTATTGCTCAAGAATGATAAAAAACTCCTGCCGATTTCCGGCAAAGTAAAAAAAATAGCCGTTATCGGTCCTCGTGCCGACGAAGTAATCAGCGATTGGTACGGAGGTACTCCGCCGTATTCTGTTTCTGCCGTGGAAGGAATCCGTAATGCTTTTAGCGGTGATGTAGAAATCACCTTTGCCAAAACCAACAAAGCCGATTCTGCCGTCATCCTGGCTAAAGAAGCCGATATTGCCATTGTCTGCGTGGGCAATCATCCTGTCTGCTACAATGTGGATTGGGGAGTTTGCTATGTACCTAGCGATGGCTGCGAAGAAGTAGACCGTCAGGCGCTCACGCTCGAACAGGAAGATTTGGTGAAATTGGTACATGCTGTCAATCCCAATACCGTGATGGTGCTTATTTCCAGTTTTCCATATACTATTAATTGGTCTGTTGCCAATTTGCCGGCTATTGTTCACATAGCGCAATCAAGCCAGGAGCTAGGGAACGGGCTTGCCGACGTATTGACTGGCAAAGTGAATCCTGCCGGACGGCTTGTCCTGACATGGTCCGCCTCCATTACCGATTTGTTGCCTATTCTGGAATATGATATTCGTAAAGGGAAAACTTACATGTACATGAAACAAAAACCTTTGTTTCCGTTCGGGCACGGGTTGAGTTATACCTCCTTTAAATACAGCAATCTAAAAGTCGAACGTTCTCGCATCAGCGCCGGACAGACGGTCAATGTTTCCGTTGATATTACCAATACCGGCAGTTATGATGGTGAAGAGGTGGTTCAGTTGTATGTCTCTTTTCCCGACAGCAAGGTCTCCCATCCTGCCATTGCATTAAAAGGATTTGAGCGTGTAGCCGTGAAGAAGGGTGCAACAGTCACCGTCAACATACCTCTTGATGCCAACGAATTGGCGTATTGGAATGAAGGTCGTCATGCTTTTTTACTCGAACCGGGTAAGGTGAAGCTTCTCATAGGCGCTTCTTCGGCGGATATTCGGCTTCGGGCAACTATACAAGCTGTGCCGTAAATCGGCACGATCTTACAATGAGTATTTTTGTCAAAAATGAAAGTAAATAATTATAAATCAACAAATTAAAAAAAGATAGGCAACAAAATGAAAACAAAAAAATTATTTTTAAGTATTGCAACGTTAAGTTTACTTTTCGTTTGTTCATGTAGAGTAAATGCTCCTAAAGCTGGATATCCTGAAACTGAAGTATGGATAGAAACGATAGAAAGATCAGAAGAGTTACTGGGAGAATTTACTTTGACCGAACCGAAAGAGTTTGATGTAGAAGAAGAAGGGGTAGAAATGGCTGATATTCCCGATGAAGAAGGTTTAATCGGAAATTCTAATGTCAAAAGTCAACCCTATGAATCAAATGGAAAAAATATAGAATCAAAGGAAAATCCTGATTATTTTAATCCTGATGAATTTTATGAAGCGAGATTGAAAGTTAAAGATACTATATATGCTGATAGAAACGGAGAAATGGTAGTTTGGATTGGCGCTAAAAATTTTAAGCCATCTACTAGTAAAGGTTATGTATATGATAGTATACTAATTCATTCCAATAGAGGTCAATACGTCAAGATTACACCTATTGCACCTGATTTTGAAACTACTCCTGAATGGAGTTGTGCTAAAATGGATCCAACAGGTATATCTGAAAAATTTATTCTAAAGCCCAAAAAAGGAACGTATGGCAAGGTTAATGTAAGCGCAAGAATTGAATTGTTTGAATGTGAAGATTGTACAGGGACGCCTATCCCGAAAACTACAGAAACATTGACGGTATCAATTGAAAAAGTACCCATAATAAACATGATATATAAACTATTGGATATTTTGTGGGATCACTTTGAAATCTTTTTTGGAACCCTTGTTGCTTTGTTATTCTCTATTATCATTTTTAAAATAAAGAAGAAGACAGGGTTTGATGGGAAGTAGATTAATGGTTAAATAAAGAAAAAAAGTGAATGGGCGTATCTATTCATCTTGATTAAAATGTTCCAAAAAATCAGAATATTTTGATTTTTTGGAACATTTTAGTAATTGTCTTTTGACTATTGTCTTTTGAAAAATAAAAATTATCACCATTTTTTCACAGTTTAATAATTTGATTATCAAACAATAATAAAATATAACCAAGCGGCGGGTTACTATGTGGCAACTTACCGTTTTGGTTGCATCATTTTTTATACTTATCTTTACTACCATATCTATAAAGACTTACTGACAAAAATGACCCCATTATTAATTAAGAACAAAGAAGTCGAATTAAGGCAATTCGGCAAAGGATGTATTTGTAAATTGTTATTAGATAATCAACACGGAGTAAGAAATCTTAGTATCGGCACGGTTATTATTGAATCCAAACAAAGAACGGAAGAACATACCAGAGATGTGGAAGAAGTTGTATTCGCCTATAAAGGTGAAACTCATGTAATTACCGGAGATGCCGAATATAAATTATCCGAAGGGGATTGCATCTACATTCCGGCAGGAATTAAACATTATCATGAAAACAAAAGTGATGAAACCATTGAACAGATGTTTATATTTTCTCCACAAGGTCCGGAAAAAGAGATGAGGAAGCTAAAAATAATTGCTAAATAATTCTTACCTTTGCTGCGTAAAACAAACCCTTCGGGCGTGTACTTGATAACCACGTAAAAAACAAGAATTATGCAACATAACACATCAGTAGTAGTATTATTATCGGGAGGACAAGATTCTACCACTTGTCTTTATTGGGCGAAAAAGCAGTTTGAAAAAGTATATGCTTTGGGTTTCCGTTACGGACAGAGGCATGAGCATGAGGTAGAGATAGCAAGAGAAATTGCCCGTCAGGCGGAAGTTCCATTCATGGTATCTGATATTGACACATTGAAAAATCTGACACATAATTCATTGACCGATAGTTCGATCATAATGGACGAAGAAAAACCAAAAGATGCTCTTCCCAATACATTTGTTCCGGGAAGAAATATGATTTTCCTGACGTATGCTGCTGTTTATGCCTACTCCCTTCATGTGCGCGATTTGGTCATTGGTGTTTCTCAGGCAGATTACAGCGGTTATCCCGATTGCCGCGACACTTTTATAAAGTCAACAAACGCCTCCCTCAATCTGGCTATGGAATATGAATTCCAAATACATACGCCATTGATGTGGAAAGATAAAAAAGCCGTCTGGCAGTTGTCTCACGACTTGGGCGTTTTCGATATTGTCCGAACGCAAACCCTCACCTGCTATAACGGGATTATAGCGGAAGGATGCGGCAAATGCCCCGCCTGCAAGCTACGGGCAAAAGGGTTGGAAGAATGGAGAATGAAAAATTAAGAATGCGAGTCAAGGATTGAAAAATATGTGCCGTTAGGCACAAAATATTGGTAGAAGGGAATATCTACCCGCACCGAAGCCCCGTTAGGGGCGGAATATAAAGCATATTTAGCTTACGCTGATTTTCAATTCGTTCCTAACGGAACTTAGGACAGAGGTAAAACGTATTTTCTACCAATATTACGCCTCTAACGAGGCTAAAAAAACAAGAAAATTCAACTCTTAATTCGCATTAAGAATTAAAAATTAAGAATGGAGAATATGGAAAATAAATTGAATTTATTAGGAGGAAAAACAGTATATCCGGCTAACTATTGTCCTGAAATTTTAGAGACATTCGATAATAAACATCCTGAAAATGATTATTGGGTGAAGTTTAATTGTCCTGAATTTACCAGCTTGTGTCCTATTACCGGACAGCCGGATTTTGCAACTATTTATATCAGTTACATTCCCGATATTCGTATGGTAGAAAGCAAGAGTTTGAAAATTTACCTGTTTGGTTACCGCAATCACGGGGATTTTCACGAAAATTGCGTCAACATGATTATGAAAGACCTTATCCGGCTGATGAATCCGAAGTACATCGAAGTCTGGGGAAAATTTACTCCGCGCGGCGGAATCAGCATTGATCCGTATTGCAATTACGGGATGCCCGGCACAAAATATGAGGAGATGGCAGAACACCGTATGAAAAATCATGATATGTACCCCGAAAAAATAGACAACAGATAACGTTTCTTTTTCAGATTATTCGTAAATTTGCGCGGATTTCCGAAAAGTATCATTCAAATGCTTTATGAAAGAAAAATCACAACATCCCGTTTATTCCAAAAATGTAATTGAATTTGTAACGGTTGCTGCTGAATACTGCTCTTTTTTGGAAAATTCCAATCAACAAGATACCAAGTCGTTTATTGAAAAAATGACTAAAATTATCCCTTTACTTTATTTAAAGGCATCGCTCCTCCCCTCTTTCAAAACAACGTTGGAAGAAGAGGTTATTGAACAATTCGTCACCGAAGAAGAATATGAATTTATTCGTCAGCAGACGATAAATGTTATTGGTCAATACGATGAGTACTTAGAAGTTTTTCACCCTGATATGCAGTATAGCGACAGTCCGGTTTTAGCAAGCATTTCCGAAGATTTGGCAGATGTATACCAGGATTTGAAAGATATGGCAGGCAATTTCCGGTCGGCTGATTTGCGGATTATGAATGATGCATTGGTCGCTTGTGAAGAGAATTTCCGGAATTTCTGGGGGCAAAAGTTGCTCAATGCGCTTCGAGCGTTGCATAATGTTTTATATTCCGAATAGATGAATATTTATAAGTCGACCATATCAAAAGAAGAAATAGCAGGTCTGCCTTTGGCTGATTTTGATGGAAAAATCCATGTGGTTCAGACATTAAAAGAGGTAGAAAAAGCCATCTCTTATTTAAAGACTCACACGGTCATTGGGTTCGATACGGAATCCCGACCTTCTTTCAAAAAAGGAAAAATAAATGAAGTCGCTCTCATGCAATTGAGTACAGGTACTTCATGTTTTTTATTCAGAATCAATCGGGTAGGCATTCCTCAGTCGCTATCCGATTTATTAGCAAATCCTTCGATAAAAAAGATAGGTTTGTCTATAAAAGACGATTTTCATGTGCTGAATAAAATGGCAACTATTCAACAAGCAAACTTTGTTGATTTACAGAATTATGTGAAAGATTTTCAAATCGAAGAGAACAGTCTGGCAAAAATATATGCCATTTTGTTTGAAAAAAGAATCTCAAAATCGCAGCGGTTATCCAACTGGGAAGCCGATTTTCTGACCGAAAGACAAAAAAAATATGCCGCCCTTGATGCTTGGGCGACAAGAGAAATATATGTAAAATTGGAATCATTGAACGGTTCGTCAACTAATTTAAAATAATATTATAATGGGTGGTTTTTTTGGTACAATTTCAAAGAAAGAATGTAAACACGACCTCTTCTACGGTACGGACTACAATTCTCATTTGGGAACTAAACGCGGAGGTATGGCTATGTACGACCGTAAAGCAGGTTTTTCTCGTAGTATCCATAATCTGGAGAACTCCTATTTCAGGTCAAAATTTGAAGCCAATCTGCTTAAATTTGCCGGAAATGCGGGAATTGGCGTAATCAGCGACACAGACGCTCAGCCGATAGTAATCAACTCGCATTTGGGACGTTTTGCTATTGTTACGATTGCCTGTATAAATAATATAGAAGAGCTTGCCGAAGAGTTATTGGCAAAGAATAAACATTTTTCCGAATTAAGTTCCGGTAGAATCAATCAAACGGAATTGATTGCATTGCTTATCACAGAGGGAAAAACCATAAAAGAAGGAATTGAAAACGTATACAATAAAGTAAAAGGTTCTTGTTCCATACTGGTGTTGACCGAAAGGGAGATTATTGCCGCTCGCGATAAGTTGGGACGTATTCCGCTAATTATAGCTCAGAAGGAAGATGCTTATGCCGTTTCTGCCGAATCGTGCAGCTTTCATAACCTTGGTTTTGAACCGGTTTACAATATGGGTCCGGGAGAAATCGTTTCAATCAAAGCGGATGGTTACGAACAATTGCGTGTGCCAAATAAAAAGATGCAAATATGTGCGTTCCTTTGGGTCTATTTCGGCTATCCTGTCTCCTCTTACGAAGATATAAATGTCGACTATGTACGTTACAGAGGAGGTCGTCTGATGGGCAAAAAAGACGATTGTGATGCCGATTTTGTGGCAGGGATTCCGGATTCGGGTATTGGATTCGCGTTAGGTTACTCCATGGGTAAAAACATACCTTATAAAAGAGCTTTAATTAAATACACGCCTACATGGCCCCGTAGTTTCACTCCAACTAATCAGGATACCCGTAAGCTGGTTGCCAAAATGAAACTGATACCTAATAAGCAATTATTAAAAGACCGCCGCGTTATCTTTTGCGATGATTCGATTGTGCGCGGAACTCAATTGCAGGACAATGTACAGGCTTTATACGGATATGGCGCGAAGGAAATACACATGAGAATCTCCTCTCCTCCGTTGATTTATCCGTGTAAGTTTTTGAATTTTGCTTCCCGGAACGGTGATTTAGATCTTATTACAAGGCGCATTATTCAGAAATTTGAAGGAAAACATGATAAAAACCTTGATAAATACAAAACTACTGATTCGCCCGAATACAACCGGATGGTAGAGGAAATTCGCACCTCTTTCAAGCTTGATTCCTTAAAATTCGGAACAATAGAGGATTTGGTGGAGGCGATCGGGTTGCCTAAAGAGCAGATTTGTACGCATTGTTTTGATGGGTCGAGTTATTTTTGAATCTGACAGGAATAAAAAAACCCCTCGTTAAGAGGGGTTCAATTCTTCAACTTGATTACGTTTCATAAAGAAAGAGGCTTTATCAAGTTTTACGTTACAAAGGTAATATATTACTTTTGTATTTACAAAACAATTTGCAAAATAATCTATAAAATAATGCACAAAATAATCTACGGGAGATGAAATATCATATATTGGAAAAGTATGCATCTAAATTAAGAATGAATCGTTTTTATGTTGCAACAGGTTCTAAATCAAGAGCAATAGACTTATATCAAGTCAATTTACAAGTATCTCAAGCATTTTATCCTGTATTGAATTTGACGGAAATTTTTTTACGGAATTCATTGTATGCCTGTATTGAAAACTATTTTTCTAATCCAGACTGGATAATTACCGAAAAAAACGGATTCATGAATGACCCTTCTTTGGCAAAATCAAATTACTATCTGAAGAATTGTGTTGTTAGCGCTGAGAATAAAATGATAAAAAAGAAAATAAGCATATCAGCAGAGAAAGTATTGGCAGAACAATCTTTCGGTTTTTGGGCGAGTTTGTTTGAACCCGATCATTACAAGTTGATAGGCGGTTCGATAATTCATTCGTTTCCTCACAAACCCTCACAAGTTAATAGGAAAGTTATCTTGTCGTTGTTATGCAAAATCCGTGACTTCCGCAATCGAATTTATCATAATGAACCTGTCTGTTTTAATGGAACTTCGGTTGATTTCAGTTATGCTGTCCAAATAAAAAATGATTTATTTTACATATTGGATTGGTTGGAACCGGATATTAAAAAATATGTTCAACAATTCGATAATATAGACGAAAAAATAAATAATTATGTGACATGAAATTTTTGGTTAATTTGTGTAAAGGCGCTGCTTCTTTCCGAATTACAATTTTTTTTCTTTTTGAGTTCATAATATTTCCTCCATTTTATTTCAAAAGTAGAAAAAAATATCGTATGTTTGGGACGGATGTTAAGTCCCGAAATAAAGATTTTGCTTAAACTTAAAGTTCATTCGAAATATTATGGAAAAAGGTGACAAGATTATAATTTATCAAGCGCTTCCAAGATTGTTTGGAAATAAAACAAAAAAGCTTGTGCCGCACGGCACAATTGAAAAAAATGGTTGTGGAAAGTTTAACGATTTCACACCTAAGGCTTTGGAGGAAATAAGAAAATTGGGAGCTACGCATATATGGTATACCGGAATTTTGGAACATGCCACCCAAACGGATTACAGTAAATACGGAATAGCAAAGGATCATCCGGCAATTGTAAAAGGAATAGCCGGTTCGCCTTATGCCGTGAAAGATTTTTACGATGTGGATCCTGACCTGGCAGAAGATGTTCCCAACCGGATGAAGGAATTTCAAGAATTGGTTACGCGCACACATGAGGAAGGATTGAAAGTTATTATAGACTTCATTCCCAACCATGTGGCACGGCAATATAAGTCGGATGCGAAACCTAAAAAAGTGAAAGACCTTGGCGAAAGCGATATAAGGGATGTTTTTTTCAGCCGTGACAATAATTTTTACTATTTGCCCGGAGAGGAATTTGCCGGACGTTTTGACCTGTATGCCGGAGCAGAAGAGAAATACACCGAATTTCCGGCAAAAGCAACCGGAAACGACTACTTCCGCAATGATCCTTCCATATATGACTGGTACGAAACAATCAAATTGAATTATGGTATAGATTATCACAATTACAGGCATCAGGACTTCTATCCTACTCCTGACACTTGGAATAAAATGAGGGATATTCTGCTTTTCTGGACAAAAAAGAAAGTAGACGGGTTTCGTTGCGATATGGCTGAAATGGTGCCGATTGAATTTTGGACTTGGGTAATTCCCCAAATCAAGGAGGTAAATCCGGAAATTTTATTCATTGCCGAGACTTACGATAAAAGCCAGTACAATAATTTTATTGTCAACGGAAAATTTGATTATCTGTATGACAAAGTTGGACTATATGAAACGTTACGTTCTGTAATAAGCGGTCACCTTCCTGCCGCCAATATTACTTACAGTTGGCAGAGTCTTAACGGACTGGAAAGTAAAATGTTGAATTTTCTGGAAAATCACGACGAACAGCGTATTGCATCTGTCTTTTTCGCAGACGACGCACGGAGAGGAATACCGGGAATGATTGTTTCCGCTGCCATGAGCAATGGTCCTGTGATGATCTACTCCGGGCAGGAGTTTGGAGAAAAATCAATGGAAAGCGAAGGATTCAGCGGTCCCGATGGAAAAACCTCCATATTCGACTATTGGGCTGTTGATTCCGTTCAACGATGGATGAATAACGGTGCTTTCGACGGCAAAAAACTGACGAAAGAGGAAAAAAGTATCTACGCATTTTACACTAAGTTATTGAATATTTGCCAAAAAGAAAAGACGATAGCAAAAGGATTATTTTTCGATTTGATGTATGTCAATTTCAATAATCCCGGATTCAACACAAACAAGCAGTATGTTTTCTTCCGGAAATTGGATAATGAATTGCTGTTGATTATTGCCAACTTTGATGAGATAGATGTCAGTCTCGGCATCCATATTCCGCAGCATGCTTTTGAATATCTGAATGTTCCTTACGAAAATAACAAGGAATGTACTTGTGTTGATTTGTTGAGCGGAAAGAAATACCAGAGGGTGTTGAGTCCCGAAGAGCGATTCTATATTGATGTGGACAAATATTCCGGTGTTATTTTGAAATTTACGCTGGATGTCGTTTAGTTAAGGGCGACCGCAAGGGTCGCCCCTACATTGAACCAAATATACAATTACGAACACCATGTAGGGGCGACCCTTGCGGTCGTCCTAATAAAACAACATTATTTTTTAATTTAAAAATATACCATGAAACGAACAAAATTTTCAATCGCAGTCATTAGCTTGATAATGACACTCTTTTTTTGTATAAATGCGCAAGCGCAAATCGGATACAAAAACCCGGTAATACCCGGTTTTAATCCCGATCCGAGTATTTGCCTTGTCGGTGATGATTTTTATCTGGTAACTTCCTCCTTTGAATATTTTCCCGGATTACCCATTTATCACAGTAAGGATCTTATAAATTGGCGGCAAATAGGGCATTGTTTAACCCGCGATTCCCAACTGCCTTTACAAAAAGCATATTGCTCGGGAGGCTTATTTGCACCTTCCCTGCGTTATCGCGATGGTCTGTTCTATGTCATTTGCACCAATGTAACAGGAGGAGGCAATTTCTACTGTACGGCAAAAGACCCTGCCGGACCTTGGAGCGAACCGATATGGGTGGATATAAAAAGTATAGACCCTGATATTTTCTGGGATGATGATGGCAAAACCTACTTTGTAACTCAAGGCGATGAAGGCATCCGCATTACTCAAATAGACATTAAAACAGGAAAAGTGCTTGCTCCCGAACGGCTTGTCTGGGGTGGTATCGGCGGACGTTTTCCCGAAGCGCCGCACATTTACAGGAAGGACGGTTACTATTACCTTCTTATAGGCGAAGGCGGTACGGAATATATACACAGCGCCACTATAGCGCGCAGCAAGCATTTATACGGACCTTATGAATCCTGCCCTCTTAATCCGATATTGACACATGCCAATCGCAGAGGACAACTAAGCACTATTCAAGGCGTCGGTCATGCCGACCTTATCCAAGCTAAGGATGGTTCATGGTGGATGGTGTTTTTGGGATTCAGGGTTACGCAAATGTGGTCATATTTTCATATACTCGGACGCGAAACATTCCTTGCTCCGGTAGATTGGCCCAAAGGCGGATGGCCTCAGATAAACGGCAATGGAACGATAGATCACAATATGGAAACTCCTACTCTACCCTTGCATCCGTTCGAGAAACCGCCTGTACGTGTAGATTTCAACGAGGATAAACTGGGATTTGAATGGCAATATTTACGGAATCCGATAAGGGAAAATTACTCTTTAACAGAAAGAAAAGGTCACCTGCGCATTACAGCATCTCCGTTTACCTTAGATGAGGCGGAAGCCGTTTCGTTTGTCGGACGGCGTCAGACGGATCATGATTTTACGGCGACTACCTTATTAGATTTTCAATCAACCGGAGAAAATGAAGAAGCCGGTATGACCCTCATTCAGAATAATACACACCATTATGAACTGTTGTTGAAGAAAAAAGAGGGGCAAAACGTTGTCCAATTACGCCTTCGCATGGGTTCTTTATCGTACATTGTTGCCGAACAAGTTGTTGACGGCAGTCAAATAGTGCTCCAGATAAAAGGCGCTCCGCTTCAATACACTTTCTATTTCGCCGATCCCAAGAATCTTCAATATACCGAATTGGGCAGATTGGATACCCGCTATATAAGTACGGAAGTAGCAGGCGGTTTTACGGGGGTAATGATTGGATTATACGCTTCTTCTAACGGCAAACCAAGTCAGGCAAAGGCGTATTATGATTGGTTTGATTATCAGACAGGTGAAAAATAAAAAAAATACTTTATTTTTAATTATTTAATAAGGGAATAAGGGAGGAGGTTGTGTGGGGCTTCCCTGCTACTAAGGGCGCTTTAGAGAATAAGGGTTTTTAATTAATCGTATATTGTTTATTATCAAACAGTTTACGTGGATGGTTTTAATGAAACAGGCACAATTAACAGATTTTCTCCCTACTACCAAAAAGGAGTTGGAGTTGCGGGGCTGGGACGAGGTAGATGTTATCCTCTTTTCCGGCGATGCATACGTTGATCATCCCTCTTTTGGCGGTGCTGTTATTGGGAGAATCCTTGAACAGGAGGGACTGCGTGTAGCATTAGTGCCTCAACCCAACTGGAGGGACGACTTGCGTGATTTCAAAAAGCTGGGCAAGCCCCGTATGTTTTTTGCTATCTCTGCCGGTTGCATGGATTCAATGATTAATCATTACACGGCAAATAAGCGTTTGCGCTCAGACGACGCCTACTCGCCCGACGGCAAAGCCGGTTTTCGTCCCGACAGAGCTACTGTTGTTTATTCAAAAATTTTAAAAGAACTCTTTCCCGATGTTCCGGTAGTGGTAGGCGGAATAGAAGCTTCTCTCCGCAGGTTTACCCATTACGACTATTGGTCGGACACGCTGATGCCTTCGATTTTGAAGGATTCCAACGCGGACTTGCTGATATATGGTATGGGCGAAATGCCTGTCAAAGCGCTTGTTTCCCGTTTGAAAAACGGAGAAAAACTATCAGATATTAAAGATATTCCGCAAACGGCTTACATCACTCCAAAAGGAGAAATACCTCCTTACGAAAATGCAGAAACATTCACTCTTTTTAGCCACGAAGAGTGTCTCAAGGAAAAGATAAAACAGGCAAAGAATTTTCGGATTATAGAGGAAGAGTCAAATAAAATTATCGCCAACCGGTTGATACAGGACATTGATAACCAACACACTTTGGTTGTAAACCCTGCATATCCTGTTATGGATACGAAAGAACTCGACGCTTCTTTTGAATTACCCTACATGCGACTTCCGCATCCGAAGTACAAAGGGAAGAGAATACCTGCCTACGACATGATTAAATTTTCCGTAAATATTCACAGGGGATGTTTCGGAGGCTGTTCGTTTTGCACGATTTCGGCTCATCAGGGAAAACATATTGTTTCTCGTTCGCAGGAATCTATTCTCAGGGAGGTAAAAATATTGACCGGACATCCCGAATTCAAAGGTTATTTGACCGATTTGGGAGGACCTTCCGCCAATATGTACGGCATGACAGGCATAGACAAAGATTTATGTCTTAAATGCAAACGTTATTCCTGCATATCGCCCAATGTGTGTAAAAACATAAACACGAATCATACGCCTTTATTGAATTTATACCGAAACGTTGATCAAGTACCGGGCATAAAAAAATCGTTTATCGGAAGCGGTATTCGTTACGATTTATTGTTAACCGGCGAAAAAGACCCGGAAATAAAGAAAAGTCATCAAAAATACACAGAGGAAGTGATTGAAAAACACGTCTCCGGTCGGTTAAAGGTCGCACCGGAACACACTTCGGAAAATGTGTTGAAAATAATGCGAAAGCCGTCGTTTTCTCTATTTGAGCAGTTTAAAAAGCAATTTGACCATATCAACGATAAATACGGCTTGAATCAGCAAATCATCCCTTATTTCATATCCGCTCATCCGGGTTGTACGCAGGAAGATATGGCTGAACTCGCCTGCAAGACAAAATCTATGGATTTCAAGCTGGAACAGGTACAGGATTTCACTCCTACTCCAATGACTCTTGCCGCAGAAATTTACTATACTGGTGTTCATCCATATACTTTAGAAAAAATCTGGACAGCCAAAAGTTCAAAAGAGAAATTGGAGCAGCGAAAATTTTTCTTTTGGTATAAAAAGGAATATCGTAATCAAATCTTGAATGATTTGAGAAAAATGAATAGACCGGATTTGATAAAAAAATTGAAGGTGTAGAAAAAGAGAATCATTGTTTTTCAACATTTTATTTAAAAAAATTTCAATTTTATGTGGAAATATTTTTAATATATGTAAATATTTTTGTACTTTTGTGCCACATAATTTTGAACAAATTTATTTATGTATATAAGCATAAATAGTGGTAGGTAATTGATAAAGCAATTATGTAAAACGCTCGAACTGAATATTATTATGGCAAAAGAAACGGATATAAAGTTGTTTGGAAATTTTAAAGTTCACTCCCTATGGGATGCCGAACAGGAAAAATGGTATATTTCCATTGTGGACATTATAGCGGCTCTGACCGAAAGTCCAAGACCTCGAAAATATTGGAATGCACTGAAAACCAGATTAAAAAACGAAGGTAGCGAGTTGTCCCATAATTTGGGACAACTGAGGTTAAAATCAGAAGATGGGAAAAGTTATCTTACTGATGTTGCTGATGTTGAGCAACTTTTCCGACTAATACAATCCATTCCCTCACCTAAGGCAGAGCCGTTTAAACTGTGGTTATCGCAACTTGCCCGTGAACGTTTGGAAAAAATTGACGACTCCTGAATTTGGCATAGAACGGCTTATAAATGCGTAAAAAAGGAGAGAAATTTGCTGTATTGACCGACGGGAGGATACATGCGCATATTTATGAGTTATCTGCCATATTGGGACAGTGTAGCGAAAATAAGTAAAGAATAATAAAATATCAAATAAATTTATGAATATCGAATTATTAAAAAATGTAAGAAAAGAAGAAATTGTAAGGCACATAACATTTTTATTGAAAGACAGTTCGCCTTCAGATGCAAAGAGTGAAATTTGCAATAACTTTCAAAAGATTAATTCTAACATAAAAAAGAAGTTAGAATGCATTATGAAAACAACTTCAATTAGTGTACAAACTATTAGAGCCGAATTAAGTATACCGCGTCAGCCGTTAATTGGTGAGAATGCTATTGAATTTGGAGTTTTCCTACAACAAATACACAGTCCTGCAAATTTACGGATAATAATAAATTTTGAAACCGTAGATTATGACAAAATGAGAGATGAAATAAAAAAACACCCGAATATTTCTCATATGCTTGAGATAAAACCTCATACAGATAAAAGCATAGATGAAGATATGAATGAATATGAATCTTCAGCCACTCTTTATTTGCCAACAATACCTAAAATATTGAATGTTATTGAAGATGTTATGTTGGATATTTCGCTATACCATACATTAATAGGAGAAAATAAAATACAAGATTTTAACAAAATTAAAACAGACCATATTAAAGAATGTCAATTACAAGCAGAAAATTGGAATACGGATGAACATAAAGAATACATTTCAATAGCAGGATATTATAAAAATGCAGATACTGATAATTTTGACACATTGGGTTATGTTAATTGTTGGATTAGTTTGGCAAAAAAAGTATTAGGTATGGACAAATTACCAATCAAACCAATTTCAGAGCAACTATGCAGGCATATAAAATATAAACAACTAAATAGAGAAAAAATATGTAATGACTATGCAAATTTAAGTTCTGGAAAATATTATTTAGTTCGTGTTGATAGGATACCCGAAACCGACAAAGTAAAATCACAGTTATTACCATTGTTTGGTGGAGAAAAACTTAAGGTGGGAAAAACGAGGTTTTATTCAATAGATAAAATATCCGTTTTTAAAAATTTAGAGACTTTTGTATCATTCTTTATTGTAGAAAAATGAAAGAAAAAAAATATTATATCGCATATATAGATGTGCTTGGCACAAAAAATAGTGCTGAGAATTATAATTATGAAAAATATTTAGCATTAATAATTAATTTTCAAACAGAACTATTGCGAATTGCTCGCTCCAAACTGGGAGGTAATGATAGAATACATTTTTTTAGTGATTGTGCTTATATAGAATCTAACAATTTAAAAACTTTAATAGATGCTCTAAAATTTTTAAGGACTCAATTATTTGACGGTGATTTGTTTCTTAAAGGTGCAATAATACAAGGGAAATTAGGTGCTATCGGAAAGTTTTCGGACGTAGAAGAGTTTATGTCATATTATGATTATGGTATAAACGATGAAGAAGTAACAAAGGCAACAAATTGTATATTTACTCAAAATGATAGTTCTTTGAAAGATAAAATTAATGGTTCACTTTTTTTCAGTACAGATATTTGCCAAGCATACACTAACGAAAATGACTTAAAAGGTTCTGCAATTTTGATAGAAGAAGGATTAATTAAAAATAATGAAATCATAAACGATATTGTTGAAAGTGGCTATATCTCAAATAAAAATACTTTTTCAATTTTTTATGATATTAAGTACGATGAAAACAATATAACAGAAGCATTTTTAGATAAGATTTTAAGTCATTACACTAAATCTAATATGCAAAATAAAAATTACGGTCGGCATTATTTATCAATTCTAATATCTTGTATAAACAGCACAAATTTTGAAAAATATGATATTGATTTTAATAATGCTCCGCCTATATTAACAAAAATACTAAAACTAAAAGATACTCATAAACAAATTTACAATTATGCAATAGGTTTGGAATATTTATACTTAACCTTAATAAATAAGTTTTATTGTGATATCGATGAAAATTCAGATTTGACAAAAGAATTTGTAAAGATAATTCTTAAAAATCAAAAATTTTTATGCAAATACCTAAATAACTTATCGTCAATCCCTAAAAAGTTGCTAAATAATAAAAGCCGTAATTTGTTTATTAATGACGTTTTAGAGATACAAAATACAGACAGTTAAATATTTATTTAATGATGTTGTATTACAGAAATAAGAATAAATAAGAACAAAATACGGCAGATAACGAGCGTAGCTGTTGCACTCAACGTAGCATAAAAAAAGCACGAGCGTTCGGCATTAGCGTCTTTGGTGTCTGTTGCACAACTAAGCAAAGTTAACGAATAATTTGGGTACCTGCATTATAATATGTAAATTTAAAGCGTAACAAAGTAACGAACACAGATGCAAGGCAGGAAAGACTATCAA